>CERI01040238.1_pt1 | contig 28376 bp, 22 predicted proteins | sample 350261 | NCBI WGS metagenome assembly CERI01 (sample SAMEA2620979, study PRJEB7988) | marine metagenome | isolation source: saline water (ENVO:00002010), including
CTATTGTATCTGCTAACTTTTTTATAAACTGAATGGCGAATTTTACAACTCGTGTATCTTTATATCTACTCTTCTGTATTTCTCGAAATTGTTCTACTATCCATTCTTCATCTCCGTTCATATTGATAGCAAGAAATGCCATAACCTGATTCATTTTATTTTGAAGTTCTGTAGTGTTGTCTGGTTCTATTATAGAAAATGCATTAAATAGTTCAGACATTTTTGAAGTATTAATGTCTATAACTGGAGCATTATCTCCTGTGACCTGTTTCAATTTCGCATTAAAATCTTCATTAATTTCTTGGATAACTTCTTCACGCGTTTCAGCGTCATCCCCAGCCCGTGCTTCAAGTTCATCTAATACCTCTATTGGAAATGGCGTATCTTTTATAATAGCTACCATGATTTTTTTAGCATTCCTTTTAAAAAATAACATTTCTTCCTCTTTGAATGACATTCCACCAAATGGACCTGAACTCGCAGGACTAATTTTATTACTCCCGACGCCGTCGGTGATGCCCTTGCTGGCCTGCCCGGCGCCGACGGGGGGCGAGACGTCGACGGGGGGCGCCACGAGGCCTTTGGCTTTCTTCACCTTCGCGGGGGTGCCCGGTGGCGTAGAGGGCGGCATACTCTCGTATAAGTCATATCTTTTTAAAATAGTAGTCTTGTATTTGTCCAGGCTTGATTTCACAAATAAATCGAGGATGGAAGATACATACAACGGTGGTGAGCCGTAATTTGCGGTTTCCCATATTACATGTAATTCATCTAAATGTTTTGATAATAGACCAAATATACTCTTAGCCTTGCCTGTGGCAACTGATATCAACGCTTCTATATAAACCTTTTTTTGGTCATGAGATTGTTCAGATATCGGCTGCCTTCCCGCCTTGCTATCGCCATTCCACCAGGCATCTATATCATCCTCTGCTTTTTTGAGTGTTGGTTCAAAGTGGTACCTCATGTATTCAATTGTAATGAATTTCATTAATTTACGTAACCAAACCTCCCTCACCATATTTTTTGAAGAGAGTTTTAATTTACCATTTATTTCTCGACTTAATTCAACATAAGCGTTTCGTACACAATGTATTGCAGCGTCATCTTGATGTCTCTCGTACAATCTATCTTTATCAATGGTGTTCGCATCATAAATATCATAAGTATCATTTATAATGTGGATTATATCATCAAGGTTGGTAGACGGATACATTTTTTCTTTCAGTTTCAGCGCCGCCTTATAGTCATGTCCTTCATAACTCCATAAAATATTTGAGGTATCTTTCCACCAGGCATCTCTATGTGGATTCAGGCAGGACTCTGGACAGCGAGGAAGACCTCCTGTACCCGGACCCTCACCCTTCGGCGCCTTGCCCGGACCCTCACCCGCGCCCGTCGCTGCCCCCCGGCCCACCCCGCGATAATGCGGTGGTAACAACGATAAATAAGTTTCAGATATATTGGCATACCCTAATTTAAACTTATATACATCAGTAACTGCGCATTGAAAACTATCTTTATACCATTGTATAAACCCATATTCTTGATCTGGTTCGTTTTCTGGTATTCCAGCTATTATTTTGAAACCAAGGACGTCCGGATTGAAAGACAACGGCGGTTTTGGGTTATACATTTGTGCAATTGTTATAATAAATTTTTCGCCCCCACCCAGATTAGGACTCCAAGTAGTGATAATTGGGTTTCGCTGAATAATTTCAATTTTTGTCAATCCGTGAGCCTTTAGGTTCCATTGTTCGGAAGCACGTGAAGTAGATTTTCTAAAATAATCATTGGGAGGGAACTGTTTCGAGATTCCTACCAGGGACTCGGGGTTGTAACCACTTAAAATTCCTGGTATTCCACTATATGAAAGAAAAAAGTCGGGGTCCACAGGAGAGAACTTATTTAAAAATTCCCCTTCGTTGGGGAATTTGGGGCAGCCCGTGCCCATCGGCACCACCGCGACATCGTCGCCGTCCCTCGCCACCGACGTCGGGAGCTCCGAGTTGACGCTAATGGTATCCACGTGATCTCTTAAAAGTTGCCCATGATTCTTACGTTTTTCCCAGATAATCGATGCGTCAGCGCGTGTTTTATTTACATCATCACGCAAATACGATGGTAAGCCAGTAACTTCAGGACCGTATATAGTGCCTGTGGATTTGTATGCAGTAAATCTCTTGATCCTGGATTTTAGATCATTACCCCACGGCGGCTTTCCCAGACATGAACTCTTACCCGGCTGTATTTGTTTTATTAACTCGTATCTTACTTCCCTATGATTTTTCGTTGTTTCTGAGACTCTTACACCTGCACAATCACTACTATAATGACAGGAATTCATCGCCGTCCATACATTTGGGGTGCTGGGCGCGGGCAACCCGGCAGTTGAATCCACCATGGGGGTTTCACAGTACCCATCTTGAATTGAAAATGATGAAATAGTTAGACTATTATTGTTAGGATTCTCATCTGTTTTTTCTTCTATAACTAAAAATGGAGGGAAAGGGCTCTTTTCCCCACTTTCCCATAAATTTGATTTTGTATATCTGATCATTTCCTCCATTTGTTTGGACATTTCGGGGGTCACGGTGGGATTTTCTTGCATATGTTCGACTCTTTCATAAGGGGAATTTTTGATAGAATTAGATTTTTTGATAGAATTAAATTTTTTAAATAAAAGTCTTTTTTCACTAGTTGAACCTTGTGAGTTATTATTTATATTGGGTTCATTATTAGAATGGTTATAAGTTTTGTTGGTATTGTATTTCATTTATATTAAGTAAATGTAATTTTTTAAAAAAAAAAATAATTACAATTATTTATTTAATTTTAATATAATCAATTAAATTTATCTCATCTTCTCATCTTAGGAAGATTGCATTTACCTTTCAATTGAAGATGTACACCATATATAATAAGGATAGCCATACCAATAGACCATGCACCTTCTAAAAATGAAGACGCATTAGTATGTATGTAATCTTTCTTTTCATTAGAATAAGCACCATTATTGGTGTTACCAGAAGGAACTTCCTTCATTAAACCTACTACCATTAAATTGACTATTATAGATGAAAAGAATATACCAAAGCCGTAAGAAAGTGGTATTTTAAAACAATTCGAATACCACGCGGCTATTGCGGTTGGAAACATTACTAGAATAGCAAGGCTTCCTAAAAGATGTATAGGCCATAGAAACTTCATTACAATTTAATTTATTATTACATTTGATTTTTTTTTATTTTTTATTTACCATTTATATATATCAAATATATTTTAAAAATATTGAAATTCTTTGTCAGTTATCAAGAGACTAATTTATCTTGATAACGTCATTCAGAATTCTAAGTGTAATTTATTTAGATAGTCGCAGGAAATACTGTGGATCATCCGAACCTGTTATTTCCCGGCTTTGAGGATCATCCGAAGCCAGCGAGAGACATTTTCATTTTCAATGTCTTCTCAGCTGGCTTCTTCCCGGGTCATCCCCATTTCATTTTAGGTTTTACATTTTTTTTAGGTTTAGATTTAGGTTGTCTTTTTAGATCACTAAGAAGTCTTTTAGCAGATTTGTATTTACGTCCTTTTTTAGAAACATATGTAAGGTTAATACCTTTCTTTTGACATCTAATTTGTAGTCTTTTAAATGCCTGGGCTCTCATTTCTAACTCTTTTCTTGTTAGCTTCATACGTTTTCCTCTTACTACTTTAGTAATGGGGACTCCAACCGATTTTAATTTGGCTTTTAGAACTCTTGTAGATGTATTTCTGATTGAAACCTTAGGTTTTTTACCAAATTCGGATGTTCTTGCGCGCTTTAATTTCATTAACCCATCTGCTGCTTCGGTGCGACTAGGGCCGGGGCCAAGTCCCCTCACACCAAGTATTGCAGTATTTATATATTCAGGTAAAAACATAGTAACACCCTGTTCTGCAATATCAGAGGATTCGAAAATTGTATATCTATTAAACAAAGAACTTATTCTAGAACAAATGGTATCAAAGGTTATAAATAAATTCCTAAATCGTGTTAAATTACTTGTTAAACTATTGTATTCTAGTATTTGCCCGAAATCTCCTAGGGTTTTATAACACATTATGTTAACTAAATTATTTAATCCCTTTCCCTTGGGATCTGAATCTGGATCTATTCCAATCTCCGGTTTCCACTTATCATTATTTATATCATAATTAGATGTTAAGCTTGATACCGATGAATTTTCGGAATTTATAACATCATTCAATTTCTCAAATTGTTCATTGTTTCTACTGAAAAACTTTTTTATATTTAATGTTATACTCGGAGACTTTTGAGCTAGTTTTTTTAAATCACCCGGTGTAATTCTATTTCTTTTCCATTCATAACGTTTATCTGAACTGGTACCAGGTTTTGAATAGGGAACTATAATTCCTTTTTCTTTTATATCATCATATATTTCCTGTTTAGATGCTGGCCAATAACTAAGTTCTGTATTACGGTTAATATCTTTAACATCTTTCTTAATTTTTAGTCTTCTTTCTTCCCAATTTTCACTGTCAATTTTATCTCCAACATTTGTATCTATATCATATATCATATGTATAATAGTTGTACCTCGGAATGTAAGTTCTAATTCGGTTGTATCTACAATGTCTTTAATTTTTATATTATCTGTATTTTCATAATTTGCCTTAATTGCTTTAATAAAATTTAGTGCACCAGAACCACTCGCCGAATCGTATTTTGTAGATGCCATATCACATAAATTAACTTCCCTGCGAATATTTTTGTCTATAGTTATGTCACATATATAATTTAGTAATGTAGATAATTTAAAACGACTTTGATCGGCGTCTACTGCAATTATATAAGGTGAATCTTTCGTTGCAGCCGCCCCAGGTACTAAATCTACTTTTTGTAATAATCTTTTAGAAGCCATAGAACAACCGTCTTGGGCTTCCGCGGCGCTTGACCCTACAACTTCAATACCAAATGCATTCTTAAGTAATTTATCTATTATATCTTTCATATCTCTAGTACTCCTCCAGGCTGTTTCTATAGAACCTGGTCCTATACCATAACCATCAAGTTGAATTGCAGTGCGGCCCCCTAAACTTTGTATATCTTGTGCGTATCCGTCTTTTATTATCTTGTAAATTTTTTTCTTTATATCTTCTTTGCCTTTAACATTATGTATCCAGTTATTTCTGTCGGCATCTTTACAAAAGTCGTGACATTGATCACAGAATAATAAAAATCTTAAAAAATAAACCATAAACTCGTCTCCGGATGGTAATTCACCATTTTGTATTTTGTCGCGGTTATGGTTATTATATTCAGCTGTCATCCAACAATCTTCTATTTTAACAACCTTTTTCATTCATTATTACAATAAACCAAACATTTTAATTTCGGTTAATTAGTGAAAGTCCACTCGTAGTAGTACCTGATTTGACCAGGTCTCTTTAGTTCGTCATACTTAAAAAACACATATGATTCATCACACAATAGACGAAGACTATTTTCAAACGGTATCAACATAGTTTCTTCGTTAATGAATTTAGGATTTTCAACAACAAGCTTAGCATTTAAAGCTCTTTTTTTGGGATCAAGTACAAACAATGCCATATATTTAGGCTCATATGGACCACATTTTGAATCATCTGGATAGAATCCAAAATAAAAATACTCATTTGATGTATATAAATTTGAAGCCTGTTTCATTCTGAGACATTCCGTACAATAATGTTCATCATACATCTCAGTGTCATTTCTTCCCATATGTAAAAGCCAATTTTGAGCCCATGCATTTCCATTTAGATGTGTTAAAAGTTTTAGTTCACCTCCCGAAGGAGGTGTTAAAGACTCTATAAAATCAGTATTATGACCGTTACAATTTATAATGTTATATCTATTACAAATGCCTGTTTTAAATAATGGATAAATAAGCGGATTGACAATAAAAGTCAATAATTGTAGACACAAAGAAAACATTCTTGTCTATATTGTATTATATATATATGTATTTTTTATTTCTTTAAGATGTTTCTAATATTTTAAGAACTTTATTGATTGTTGGAATACATACGTCTACTACCTGCGATATTTTAGATTTAGAGGGTTGTTTAAGTTTTAGTTCATTTTTAACTACATATAATAGAATCCCTGCTGTAATAGATTTAGGAGTAACAGAATCTAACAGGTCTTTATTTTTTGTATAGATTTCATTACAAATGTAAATTGTTCTAAATGGTAATTCTAATTGGTTACAAAATTTTGCAAAAACGTCCGTATCTTTATTGTCTTCTTTCTTTCTCCCCAGGTATTTATAAGCTGGAACATTCTGCATTATTTCTAAAAACACTTTCTCACCTTTTAGAAAACCCTTTTTATTTTTAGAACCGTCAGTCAATTCAATTAATTTAGAACGATTTAATGATATATTATTTTGTATAGATGAGAAATATAAACATGCAGCTATAAGTCCAATTCTTACTGACGCCCGTGTTAATTTTCCAGATTCCATGCACACATGCCACATATTTTTTGCAGTAGGTAATATAGAATGGGGTAATGAAAGTAATGTCCTATAATTTTCAAATTGTTCAGATACCTTCCAAAATGTTTTTTGTTTATGTGAGAAAGTTTGTTGATAATGCAAAGACATGGCTAAAGATTTTTTATTAAAAGAAGGTATAGTCCCCGATTTGTCATATGGATTATCAGAAATATTGGCATCACCTCGTTGATTTGAATTTTGAAAAGAACCGTCATCTTTTTTATGACTGTTCCATTCACATGTTTCATATTCTGCATGGAAAACTTCTGCACATTCTAAACATACCATAGCCCGGTCAGGTGGATTATATATCAATCTTGCATGGAGGCAACACAATGCGTGATTAACTTTTTCAGTTTCTCTTTCGTTAATAATTTTATCTAAATTTTCCCAGGCTAATAACATATCTTCGTTCATCTTACAACAAGACTATTATAATACAATTATATACATAATATCTTTAATATGGCTATAAAAACGTAATATTTGCGGGAATATTTAATTATAAATATATTATACAATTTAATAAAACATGACTAACATTATTAATATAAAAAACACTGATTCTTACTCTATAATTCTAGATAATCTTAAAGGTGTATATTCGGTTTTTTTAAAAGAAGATAAACCATATAACGAGGAAGAATTTGACGAATTTTTACTTTATTTTAGAAATACATGGGAATACATAAGAGAAAATAAATTAAAATATCATCAGTTAATCAATCTTAATATAACAGGTAATAAGAATAATGAATTACCACTTGATGCATACATTAAAATAATTAAAATTATAACCGAAATTAATGACATTCTAAATAGCAACTGTCATTCTATATGTATATTAACAAACGGATGTATTAAATGGAAGACCGCATATGAATTGGGTACTAAACTATGGAAACCTAATAAACAAAGACCTTTATTATTTACAGAAGACACTAAACACATGGAAGCCTTTTTTCTTACTCATAAATTAATGCCTCAGTTGGATACTCTAAGTGAATGGGTAGAATGTGAAGATGGTGGGTACATAAGAAAATAAATACAAATCTCATTAATTAAATTAAATTAAATATAATACATTTTGTACAATATTTAATTTAATAATAACCTAGGTTATTCATTTTAATATATTATTTACATGAAATTACCTACTAGCTTTCTACCAGCTGGGTGTAATTTTAAAACATTAAGACCAGCGTAGATTGTAACAATTATACCCATTATAATATGAGCCTGCTTTACAAATTTAACACTATCGGACTTAGTGCTCTTAGTGCACTCATTATCTAATACACCTACAGCCATCCATAAAAAGGCTGCTACAGCAAGAGGAACTACGATAGTATATAGGTTTGATCTCAATAAACCGAAGATAGAATTTGGGCCAACACCAGACATTTTTATTATTAATAATATATTTTTATTTTTAATTTAATTAAATTTTATTTAAATCGTTATTCCAAAAATCTGACAATTTGTAATTTTTATTAAGATTGTATTCTGTTTGTATTTTACTTTGAGTACATTTTAGAGAATCAATAGTGTCTTCACTGAAAGAATGTATTTTCATGTCTGTAAGGTAAGTATATGAATTATTTATTTTCATATAAGATCGAGATTCGAGCTGCTCATTTATATAACTAATTTTTTGTCTGAATACCTTTACATTTTCATCTATTACGTCATTCACAAAATTTATTTTTGCATTTATAAGATTTAATTCCTTAGAAAGTCTATCTGAAATATTCTCTTGTCTTTTTGTATAATATTCAGACCTAATTTCCCAGAATCTATAGACAATTTCTTCAATAGACGAAATCTTGATTATTTCATTTTTCTGATTGAATACATGAATATTCTTAGCGGATAAATTAGATGTCAATTTTAACTTTTTATCAAATTCTCTATTGTCTGTCCACGATATTATATTTTCAAGTGGAATTTTGAGTTCGAAATGTACACTAGTTTCTGTAGACTTATTAATGTAACTGTAAATTTCATTCTCTGTTTCTAGTTTGTCTAGGTGTGATTTGTAATCTTCCGTCCAAGTTCCTATAGGGAGTTCTGTAATAGTTACTGTATTTGATACAATTTTATATGCACCGCGTGTAATCCATTTATTCTGTTCTGTTTTTGTGATAGTTCCATTAAATCCATTATACCAGGGTGTAAGTTCTTCTATGTCTGCATCTGGGTCAACTACTAGCTTTAGAAGTCTGTTTTTTAGGTCATTCGGATTAAAACATGGAATATCTGTTGAAAATCCAGTTCCAATGCCGCATGCTCCATTAATAAGAATAAGTGGTAGTGTTGGAACATAAAACGATGGTTCTATTGAAAATCCATCCTCGTCTAGATAGTTTAGAATATTAAAGTCGTCTGGGTTAAAAATGTTCTTAAAACTCTTTGAAAGGTGTGTAAAGATGTACCTGGGACTAGATGAGTCTTTCCCACCAAGAAGCCTAGTACCAAATTGACCAACTGGCTCTAGAAGATTCATATTATTAGAACCTACAAATGTCTGTGAAAGACCAATGATAGTATCCTGAAGACTTGCTTCACCATGGTGATAACTTGAGACTTCTGAAACATAGCCAGCAAGTTGAGACACCTTAATTTCAGAATACAAGTTTCTTTTAATACATGAATATATAATTTTTCTTTGAGAAGGTTTCAATCCATCTACAAGACTTGGGATAGACCTTATATTATCAGCTATTGAAAAAAGTACGAGTTCCTTGTTTATTAGATCTTTTACTCTTACATCTCTCTGGGTGTAGTCTAGAGTTTTGGGACATTTAATGTTATCTAAGATCCATTTTTTTCTTGCATCTGCCTCTGTTTTTGTAAATGCCATATGTAAGTATTTTTCATCTGTAGCTGTTTCTACTTTATAGTCAAGGGTTTTCATATCCTTGAAATATTCCTTAGCCTCAGATGATGTACTAGTGCCAAGTCCCTTATAATATTTTACCTTGTATCCATTTGTGCTATTAGTTTCGCGCCATTTGTTGTAATCACTTAAATTGTAGAAGGGTAAAACAGTAGTCTTCTTCGATACTTTAATGACCGGCGTAACAAGTGAAGAAATAAAATTTATTTTTAGAAGTTCTGGCCAGGAGTTTCCGATGAAATTTACAAGTAGACTCTTAATGTGAAACCCGTCTGTATCAGCGTCTGTCATTATAAGAATTTTTCCATATCTTAATTCTGATGCACTTTTGTATTTTTTACCAGTTTGTAAGCCGAGTATCTGTTTAATATGATTAATTTCTTCATTTTTAGACAACTGTGCATAAGTAGCTGTTCGGGTATTTAGAAGCTTTCCTCGCAGAGGGAAAACACCGTATGTGTCTCTTCCAACTACAGAAAGCCCTGAAATAGCTGTTGCCTTTGCTGAATCACCCTCTGTGAATATAATAGTACACTTAGATGAATCTTTTGTTCCAGCCCTGTTTGCATCATCCAGCTTCGGGATAATAACTCTAGATGTTTTCTTACCATCTGTTTTTTGTAGAGACTTCTTTTCCTTTGCATCCGCTAAAGCTAGTACACTTTCAATTATTCCAAGCTTTGACACATTCTTAACAAAATCATCAGAGGGTGAGAATTTACTTCCAAACTCTGAGACTTTTGTAATGTTCTTTTCTTTAGTCTGAGAAGAAAAGGAAGGATTTTCAATTATACAATTTATGAAAACGAAAATGTTATCCCTGACGTAATTGGGTTTAATAGTAAGACTTTTGTGTTTTTCTTGGATAATCTCAGTGATTTTTTTAACAATGGGTCCGATGACATGCTCAACATGACTACCCCCATCTGTTGTATTTACTCCATTTACAAATGAGATACACTGAAATCCGTTTTCAGAGGGTGCAATAGCTACTTGCCACCTAGGATTTTCTTGAATAATTCTTGGACAGTCTTTTTTAGGACCAATATACACAGAAATGTAATCGGAAAAATCTTTTACACTCAGTTTTTTATCGTTGTAGTATACATCTACACCCTTTGGCGTGATAGCACACATATCAAATACTCTCCTAATTAGAATACATTTAGTGTCTTCATTTAAACTGTCAATACCAAATCTTTTAAAGTCTGGTTTGAATGTAATTTTTGTATATTCCTTTGTAGATTTCCCTATTTTTGGCTTGAGGATATTACTCAAATTTTTTTCAAATGTCTGTGTGTATTTTTTACCAGAAGATGCTGTCTCAACTGTAAATGTATCAGAAAAGATAGCAGCAAGTTTAGCTCCAAGACCGTTAAGACCCCCTGTTGTTCTTTTCTTAGAGTCGTCGTGGTTGCTTGTAGTTAGAAGATTTGCAAAAATAAGTTCAGGTATGTAAATTTTATACTCTGGATGAATCTCGATTGGTATTCCAGAATCGTTATAGATTGTTAGAGTGTCGTCGGAGATCCAAACCTTTATACATGACATGTTTTTATTTCTTTGACGTTCATCTGAAGCATTTGTCAAGATTTCATCAAAAATCTTGAAAATTCCCGGATTCCATCGGCATGTTTTAATTGATGCAGTGTTAGTCTCTTGATTTACAATCCAACATTCAGATGTTACATCTTTGGTGTCTCCAACATACATACCAGGTCTTTCTAAAACATGCTCTATTTGGGTATATTTTTTGTAGTTTTTAGCCATGATATATGATGATGTAAAGTAACTGATTTAAAATGTATTTTATTTTTAAACCAGTTATTTTTTTGTAAAATTTTATCATACATTTCTACTAATATGATGGATACAATGTTTTAAGATTATGTATCATAACGTTAATTTCTTCAGCTGTTCTAAGTCCCACAAATTGGGTTTTGTTATTTTTATATTTTATAATAGTTGTCGGTATATTGTAGATTCTATTTTTAAATAGGAATTCTTCGAAGTCATCATTTTCTACGTTAACAGTGTATGTTATAGAATTAGGCATATCTGTTAGTATCTGTTCTATTTGTTTACATGGGATACACCAATCTGTACCAAACTTAATAAATACAACAGTTTCTCCAAAATCAATATTATCTACATTATTAAAAGAATCTACACTATTAATTAGTTGAGCCATTTCCATTAGTATATAATTTTATTTATTTTTAAGTTATATTTAAATTTAAAAAATATAAACATTTTATAATACATTTTACATTATGTTTCTTTCTAAATTCGACTTTTATAGATTTGATATACAAGCCGTTGTGATAATTATATTTACTGTTTGTATATGTTTAGGTTTAAATAAATACATCGAAAGAGATAACCAGGGTGAAAAGAAAAATAACGAAACTTTAATTTTCTTGGGGAGTATAATACTAGGATTTTTAATTAGCTTAATTGTTTCGTATGTGACATTAGAATCAGATAATTTAGATACGTCTGATTATTATAATTAATAATATTTAGTTAAATTATTATGTCGATAAGTCTATCAAAATTTAATCCGCGTAAGATAGAAGAAAAAAGACTAACAGGTTCTGGTCCGGCAACATGTGTTTTTATAGGAAAAAGAGGAACTGGTAAAAGTACATTAGTTGCTGATATACTATATCGTTTACGAAAGATTAACGCAGGGGTTGCAATATCGGCTACAGAAGATGGAAACGCTTTCTATTCTAACTTTATACCAGAAATACTTATACATTCTGAATATAAACCAGAGGTTGTACAGCAAATTGTAACTCGTCAAAAGAAAGTAATTGATGGCAAAAAGAAAGACTCTAGTAAAGACGTATTTGTTCTATTAGATGACTGTATGTATGATAAACGCATGATAAAAGATCCAAATATCCGCGGTATATTCATGAATGGTCGTCACTGGAGAATTACATTTTTATTGACAATGCAGTATTGTATGGATTTACCACCAGATCTTAGAGCTAATATTGATTACATTTTCATTCTTCGTGAAAATATTATACAAAATCAACAAAAATTGTATAATAATTTCTTTGGGATATTTCCACATTTCTCCGTTTTTCAGGATGTTCTTAATAGTTGCACAGAAGGTTATGATTGTTTAGTTTTAGATAATACATCCCGAAGTAATAATATAACAGATTGTGTGTTTTGGTATAAAGCTACTCCAGATCGTAAATTTAAAATAGGTTCTAAAGACCTGTGGAACTACTGTAAGAAGAATTATGATGCTAAAAAGGCAAAAGAGATACCAGAATTTGACGCTAAAAAATTAAAAAAGAAGAATGCTCCAAGTGTAGCCGTTAAGAAATTAAAGTAACTTATTTTTTACTAATGTATTTGTATCTGTATTTGTAAATGGCTATAACTACAATTAATATAATTATAAGATATAACGCCAATTTTACGTATAAAGCTGGCGTTTTCTCAATTGAATCATATAATTCTTTTTTAGTTGTATTAAACCAATTAATACATACAATATGGGGAGGATAAATATTAAACCAATGGGTAAACATTCTAATGTCTATAGGATATGCACTGTATATATACTTTAAATTACAACCTGTGTCTTGAATAGCCGTAGAATTTTTAAGTGAAGTAATATATGTAGCCATAATAGGATGAATTTCTTTTTTAGAACCCCTTAATAATGTATTTCGCGATTTTTCCCACACTTCAGGAAATTGTCTTTCAGACTCATTAATCTGAGTCTTTGTGAGCGGATAAGGAGTGTGTGCGTGTATTAAATTTAAATTGTTTGAATTGTAAAGTTTTAAAGTATGTTTAATTGTCTTATTCCAGATATTATTAGTTCCATAAAATTGTTCTTCAAACTGGAGAATTGTTTTTCCTTCATCTGTAAAAAATAAATCACGTGTTACCTCTCTTACTACATAAAAGTCGTCATTTAAGTAAATAAAATGTTCTGATAAACCAGGTATTTTATGTAAAGATGTTTCGATTGCTAGAGAATTAAATACGGGTCCTAATCCCATTTCTGAATGATCTATTAGTATTTCATTTTTTGTAATACATTCAGGAGTCTGTTGTTGTGTAACAATAAATACATTACGAACCCATTTCATATTCTTACGAATAAGTTTTAAACATAAAGAAAGTTCTGAATCAGGTGGAGCACATTCTGGACTCCATCTTTCCGATCTTTTAAAAGGTTTTTTAAGAGTATTTTCATATCTTTTTATCCATGCTTCATCTGTTGTATCTACCCAAGTAATAACAACATCAATTGGAAAAGAACCAGGATTATCCATTACATTACATTACGTATTTATTAAAATTTATGGAATAATGTCTTTGAATAGATCCTTGATTTCATCATTGGGATACTTATAATAAAGATCTGGCTGATCTTCATATCCATCTTTAACTAATGTATACTTTCCCGTGTTTGTACAGAGATTGTATACATTAAAATTGTCTTTAAGATCAAACAGTTCAGTTCTCGTTGAAAAATTAACAGATATACTACCCTCCACCCCGCTAATAATCCTATGGAAAATACCAGATGGCCATACTACCATCGCTGGACCATCAAAATACAGCTTGTCATTTTTATAAACCTTGTCCGGTGTAACAATAAAAGAAGCTTTTGTTATAGTTTTTGGATCAAAGATATCAATGTATCTAGTTCCCTGAAGAACAAGGAGATTATCGTCTTGACCTGGGTGCATATACCAGGGTCTTTTAATTGGGGGAGTACAATCTTCAATAGGACCTGGAGAAATAGAATTTGGACCGTGAATAACTCGATCAATACCACTAATCCTAGGAATATCAGATGGAACCATTTCGTCGAATTTTACACCTCTAGTTCTGCGTAAAATTCTAAGTGGGATGATACGATACATATTTTAATAAATTATGATTGTATTTATTTAAATTAATTAAAAGTTAAAAAGTTGATAGAATATCTATTGCACATATTAGATTAACTAACTATAATGGACATCAATTTTGCAGACATATCTATAAATATAGAAGACTTAGATAATGTTTTTTTATTCAGTCATGTGCATAGATATTCTAACCTGTATTATCTTCTTTCTCTTTTATTTTTGCTTTAGCAATCGCAACCGCGGCATCGATAACATTTTTGAAGTAACCCAAGGTTTTTTTCTCACCGTTAATTACACATTGTGCCTGATAAGGTCTGTCCTTGCACTCGTCGATGCAGTACACGCCAAAATATCCCGTCTTGTTGTTATTAGACTTATGAAGACTTATTCCATCTATCATGTCTGGTAAGTCTTTATTCAAATTCCTTTTTTTTACTTCATTAATTCCGTATTCAGACTTGGCTATAAATAAAGCAGCTCCTTCGGCGGAATAAAAGTATGGGCAACAGATTCCCGGGATATATGCCGTATATTTTTTACCTTCGTCTGTCGGGGTTTTTTTACTAGACACTGAAAAGTATATATCTGTATTATTTCTCCAGATGCAGGTTAACGATGGAATAAATTGCACACCCTCTTTTTGAGCAACCCTCAAAGTGTATTCTTTTTCACTATGTTCATCATAGGCTTCCTCTTTTGGGTAAGCATGTAAGCATGCTGGTTCATTTTTGTTAAGAAGTCCATGGGCTTTTTTTTCATATTTAGCGCAGAAAGATCTATCAAAATTTTTACTTCCTTCTGCGTAATATTGGAATTCTTCATATTTCTTAATTCTCCAGTATGGTCTACCATCTTCATATACCATATCAAAACCCCCTGTTAACTTTACTACATGTTGAAGCAATGCGCAACATCTCTTGGGGTCCCGGTCTTGTCTACAATGAAGATCAGTTCTACTACTAAGACTAAGCTGGGTCCACCCCCCGTATATTACATCCAATGGGGTTTCGCTTTCAAAAAATTGTTTGAGTTCCTCTATCCAGGGGCCAAAATAAATAAATTGATATATTATATTATTAACTGTATCATTTTCTGAAAATAGAAGATTAAAAACACTCTTTTTTTTACTCATTTTATATAAAAGTGTATATATCATTCTCTTAAATGATTTAAAAATTAAATACATACACACTTAATTACTGGTTTTACAACTGAGAATTAATTATATCGTCAAATTTATCTTCTGATATCTTGAATCCTATAAGTTTCTCAAACAGGGTTTTACAGAGGAAATAATCAATATTTTTTTTAAATTTAGCACAAAAATTCATAACATCATGTGCAATGTTGATAGTTTTATGTTGTTCATTTAAATACTCAATCCATTCTTCATTCATGTATAGATATTCTTTATTCTCTTCGATCCAACCAAACAAAACATTGATTTTATCTTCAGACCAATAATCATTCCTTGTCTTTAACCATTCTTTAAGTTGAATATTTACTTTGGCTGATTTACTTCCATTGCAATTTCCACAGCATGGGAATATATTAAGAATATTATTTTGTCCATAAATAGAATATTTAGTATTACAGGTTGGAATTAGATGATCATTTGTATTTCCATTCTCTTTACAGTAAAAACAAGTTCCATGTTTTATACCCAACACATTATTTCTTTTTTCGACGAGTTTGGGTGGTGGGTCCATGCTATTATTTATGCTATTATAATCATCGGCAGAGACATTAAAACCATTTCTTGTACTCGAAGCTCTTGAGATTACACCCTGTCCCGGCATTTTGAAATCTACTATAAGATATAATCTTGCCTCTGCGCTAGCTTTAAGCAGGTGAAATAAATTAATTTAAAAATTAAATACATACAAATTTAATTACTAGTTTTATGGATAAAATCAATGAATTGAAATCAATTCCCATGCATGAACAGCGTTCTGATGCGTGGTTTAAACAAAGAGAAAACAAATTGACATCTAGTGACGCAGGTACAGTTCTAGGCTTGAATCCTTATCAAAAACCAAAAGAAGTACTTTTTAAGAAATGTGGTCACGATCCAAAGCCATTTGTTGGTAATATTGCTACTCGTCACGGTCAAAAGTATGAAGACGAGGCTATTGAAAAGTATTGTAAACTAACCGGTCAAAAGAATTACGAATTTGGTCTTATTGCACACGAGGATGTTCATAATTCCGATGAATATCCATGGCTTGCTGGTTCGCCAGACGGTATTTCTATTAGTGTAACAGATCCTAATGCAAAGCCTATTCTTTTGGAAGTTAAGTGTCCTTATAAGCGAAAGATTGTTCCAGGAAAGATTCCAGAATATTATTATCCTCAAGTTCAGTTGAATATGTTCATCTGTGGACTAGAAGTTTCTGATTTTATTGAATATCGTCCTCCGAAAACTATGAGTATTGTAAGAACTTACATTAATCATAAGTGGCTTAATAAGCATTTGCCTATTCTAGACAGGTTTTGGAAGGATGTAGTTCATTACCGTGAAGTGGGAATTAAATGTCATCCTCAATTTAAACTTCCTAAAAGAGTTCTAGATATTACAACAGAAGATAATTCAGACGTTTCACCCGTTAATCTTACTGAATGTTTAATCCTTGATTAAATTCATTTGAATGAATTTAATTTCGTTTAATAGTTTAAAAGAATAAAATATACAATTATAAATGGGAATTAGAGGATTAAACGCCCTTATCAAAAAGCATTCTCCCAATAGTATAACACAAAATGACATTGGAAAATACTATGGTAAAATTATAGCCATAGATTGTAGTATACTACTTTACAAATTTAAATATGCATGTAAGGCTGAAAATTCACATTTAGTTGGTATAGCAAATAGAGTAAAATTTTACGTCATGAATGGAATTCTCCCTGTTTTTATATTTGATGGAGTTCCTCCAGAAGCGAAAAACATTACATTAGAAAAGAGACAGGCTATTAAACAAAAGATATACACACGTTTAGATGAACTTAAAGAAAAAGTTCCCAAAAGCCAGGAAGAAGAAAACGAAATAAACATTGAAATTGAAAAACTACAATCTCAGATTATAATTGTTAAGAAGTATCATATCGACCAATGTAAAGAATTCCTAGAAAAATCTGGAATCCCTTACTGTACAGCACCTAATGACGCAGAGAAGTATTGTGCTTTTCTACAAAAAAATAATCTAGTAGATTACACGGTTACCGATGATTCTGATGCTCTTACGTTTGGATGTTCACATGTTCTTAAAACAAGTATCAATAAACAAATAACAGAAATAAATTTGGAAAAACTACTAGAAGACATAGATATGTCACTAGATAATTTTGTAGATTATTGTATTCTATCTGGATGTGATTATACAGAATCTATCCCCCTAATAGGTCCAGTAACAGCTTACAATATAATCAAAAAACACAAATGTATAGAAAATGCTATATCAGGTGGGGTAAAATTAACCGATAATTTTAATTACACCATTTGTAGATATATATTCACTACATTTGATTATGAATTACCCGAACCATTCTCTATGAAAAAAACAGATAAAAACATTTTAATAGAATTTATGAATACACACGATTTTAGAGATAATGTAATTTCCAAATTTATAAAAATTTTAATTTAATTCGTTTTATTTTGAATTAATTTTAATTTAATTTCTTTTGTATATATTAAAATAAATATGTCCGACCTTCTTGATCTATATTTTGGCGCCAAGCGTCGCCGCCGCCGTTCGCGCTCGCCCAAGCGCAAGACTCGCCGCTCGCCCCTTCGCCGCCGTCGCACCCGTAAAATTTCGAAGGCTAAGACCTCGATTGTAGTAGCTGGTCGTAAGCGCAAGCTTTACAAGGGTAAGACTGGTGCCCTCTTCTACCGTTCCAAGGGTCGCAAGGTCTACGTTGGCAAGCGTCGCACCCGTAAGAGCACCAAGCGCACCCGTCGTCGTCGCTCGAAGAAGCTAAAGATGACTAAATCGGCTATTGCGGCTCGTCGTGCGTACCGCCGTCGCTCGAAGAAGACTACCCGTCGTCGTCGCTCGAAGAAGCTAAAGATGACTAAGGCTGCCATCAAGGCCCGTGCCGCCTACCGTCGTCGCCAGCGCCGTTCGCGCTTCGGTCTATGGTAAATATGTAATTTAGTGTGTAATGTAGTGTAATGTAATTAAATCATATTAGTTCTTATTATGAATTTAAATGATTTAGTTAAAATTAAATTGTCAATTTTTTAGACCAATGATGTCTTCAATTGTAATATTTTCTTTTTTAATGTGGAGTATTTTTTCTATTCCCCTAATTGTTGTGGGTATTGTTTTATCCTTAACTACTTTAATTATATCCATTTTATCATTTTCTATGTTAAGCTCAATTATACACCCACTCTTGTAATCGTCAAGAGTTCTGATAGATTTAATATACTCTACACCCTCTGGTGTATTATTTCTAATTTTAGCAAACTGTTTCAATTTTTTAAAATTGGTTGTATATACATTTATATCTTCATTATCGTCTTCAAATAACAAATTAAATGTAATTCTATTTGTAGGTTTCCATTTAAAACATGAATAATTAATACCCGTTGTAATAGGTAAATTATTTGGTATAATAAAGAGTTCTTCATTTTCATTTAAATTTAAATTTTTACCCAAGATATCCGAAATACAATTATAATATTTAATAGTATTTAATTTAGGGTCCGATTCTATTGTATTGTCTACAAAATATTCAGCTTGAGACATTCTATCTAAATAAGAAAAAGTATTTACTTTATTCCCCCCTGCCATAAATACATCACATATTGTAATATTTTCTTCGGTGAATGAGATATCAAATATACTACCATAGAAGTATTCATGATAACAATTTATGTATATGTTATACATAGTAAAGTCTTTAAGGATGACTACAGATACATTTTCTGCACTAGAATTTATAAATGTAAATAGTATCCCCCTTCTCGTGTCAACTGTATTTTTCTTTGTATATATGTAATTATAATCCTTTATTTTTGTAAAATGATTTTTTTCTACATTAATTGATGCTTGAAGTGGAAAATAATAATCAGTTCTCCCCGTCCAATTATTATTAATTAGAAATATAATTTGTTTTTTATAATCTTCATCTACAATTTCAGATAACATCTATATTAAATACATATTATATAATAACACACAGTCTTTAAATAAATTTAAAGATTATTTAGATTACATTCTAATGACTTTTTCGACAAGAGAAGAAACTCTTATAAATTTTTTACTATCCTTTTATAAAAATAAAATGTCGCTTCTCCAAGATATAGTTTATCAAAATACTCCCTTAAGTCTTAGATTATTGGATTGGTTAGTAACAAATTATTCAAAGAAGTACAATATTATATATCCCTTACATAAATCAAATTCTGATATAATTTATTTTAATATCTATCTAGACTATAAAAATCAATTAAAAGCTTATTCTAAAAAATATTTTGACCCTTTTTGTAGACAGAGCAGAATAATTATAGATATGAATACATTAAAATGGAAAGAATATACACATAATTATGAAACTTTAGATAAAGAAATAGTAACAACTGTTGGACAATTAAATTTTTTTAGGTGGGTATTAGAAAATAAAATCTATGATTATGCCATAAGTAATATTTCACTAATAGATTCAGATATGAACACAACTCTTTCAAATAAAAGGAAAGACAAACGTACTGTTTTATCTCCAAGTGCTGTAAAGGGTATATATACAAATAATATAAATGTAACTATAAGATTTAAAGGTTAAATTTATAGATGTATTTAAAGTTTTAAAATATAATTAAATATATCGTAATGGAAAATCCACTTACATCATGGTTTTATTCCACTGGCAAGATTGTTACAGATTCTAATAAACAAACAGTAACACATTTTTTACTCGACGGAGGTAAATTAGACATATCGAAGGATTATAAATTGTTTCAAGAGATGTATTCAAAATACATCAATTGTAAAAATTGTATAGTAGAGAGAAAAACAAATGTATTTAAATTTTTTATAGATTTTGATTTCAATTCAACTGAGATTATAGATATATCTAAATTTATTCAAGTTATACAAGATGTTATTGAACATATTTATCAAAACAATTACATCTGTATAATCACTACAGCTGACAGGTGTAAAGAAAATATTAAATCAGGTGTAAAATATATAAAACAGGGGTATCATCTCCATTGGCCAGACATCTTTGTTGATAAAGATATTGCTAAGTCTATTCGCAAAAATATAATAATTCGTCTTACTACAGAATTTGGTAAAGTTGAAAATTGTTGTGATAACTGGGATAAAATCATAGATAGGTGTGTTTATGATGCAAACGGTCTTAGATTAATTGGTTCAGATAAATGTTCTATATCGGATGGTGTTAAACAGTATGAAAATAGAGTATATATAGTTAAATCTGTTTATATCGGTAAAGAGATAGATAAAAAATTAACTGACGAATACATTAATAATATTCTATTAGCTATCAAACAAACTAGCGTAAGAACGGAGGAAGAAAATGTTACAAAAACTATTAATCTTCAGATATATGAAGAAACAGAAGACACCGGTGAAACATCTGTACAAAAGGGATTTACAAGACTTAATAAAGATTCAATTGAATACATATCAATTATTAAATTTTTTAAGAATTATATGTCATTGTATAGATCTGAAGATATTCGTATAATACAAAAATCTAAAGAAAACCCCGTTTATATCATAGCAACAAAATCGAAATATTGTCAAAATAAAGGAGATTTTCACTCTCATAATAATATATATTTTAAGTTAACTCCACGGGGGTTTTGTCAAAAATGTCTATCTGAAAGTGAAGGTGAGTTCGGGTGTTGTAGAGATTATCAAAGTGCTCCTATACCCATTACACCAGGACTTGAGAGTGCACTTGGGTGGAAAAAACCAAAAACAAAACCAGAAGAACTCCCTGTTTTTGAAAAATTTACATTGGAAAATATTCTATTTGGTATGGAAAACAGAATTACCAATAAAACACAATCGATAGGACCTCCTAAGTCTAAAAAAAATTCAAATAACAAATAAACTAGACTTCGAAACTATTACCCCTATAGAAATTAAAATGGCTATTATAATCTGTCCTTTTATATTAACCTGCGTAACAGATTCCATTAAATAAGGAAACATATCATGAATTAATTTATAAATTGGTTGAGAATTCAATAAAAGATACATACAGATAATTACCATAAATATCTTATGATTTTTTTTATCTTTTACATCATTTAAAATCACGTTATATACTTTATTTTTTTCATTTACATTTCCTTTTTGGTGTGGTTTTACATTATTTGATATTTTTGGTTTAATTTCTTGAGGTTTTTGCTGATCTATTGTAATTTCTTCCTTAATAGGTTCTTCATAAACATCATCTTGAATATTTTCTTTAGTTGTATCAGAATCTATCAAATCTTTTATATTACATTCAAATTGAGACATCAGGTATTATTATACATTATTATTTAAAAAACGTATTTTAAACGTTTTTATTTAAAAAAAAATATATACATTTAAATAAAAGACATGGGTATTAGTAATGTAGCCATCAAGACGTTTAATTCAACTGGTTCTCAATCTGTGTGTAGAGCCAATAAATACGTAGAAGACACGTTGATAGAATCAGAATTTTTAACAAAGTGTAATACAAAGTATATAAATGGAACTGGACAAACGGTTGTTACTGGTAGTATGAAAGGGTTCCCAACTGGAACTCCATCTCAGTCTACAAATCAGGATACATTTGATTTACCTGATGACATAGATGCTATCAGTAATATTATACTAACAGGTAGAATGTCATTTGATATACCTGCTGGTTCTGATGCTGGAAATAACCCGCCATCGTTTGCAAATAGCACAGCTGTTTATTTTTCAAACACATTCTTATTAACCCTCATACATAAATTAGAAATAAAGTTGGGTGGACTGATTGTAGATACTCTTACACCTGATGCCATATTTGCCAGAAATGTAACCGAAACCAATAACCCATGTATAATGTCTGGAAGCACTGACAACAGTGGAGAATATCCTAATATTTTCACAAATGTTAATAACCCTAATACAGGTAATATAGGTACTGCATCTATTAAGGATAACATTATAGAATGGTCAATTTCTATACCCTTCACCGGAAGATCATCTAGAATGAATTCCGCGTTCCTACAGGCGGGTTCTACAACAAATACACTATCTATGAAAGTTTATTATAATAAATTTGACCCAGTTATGTTTACAGACGCTTTAAATGTTGATAATACTGGTCATGAACATGAAGGTCTCCACGGGGCCGGTGGTATATGGCCCGTGTTTGGTATTCAAAAATTAACATCGAACACCAGTATGATTCCAACTAACTGGAAATTTGAAACCAGTGCAACTATTACAACTCATATGATGACCGAAACCGAGAAAAATTTTATAAGAAATAACATTGTTAACAGGGTGTTGAAAACATCAGAGACTATTGAGTATGAAAATCCCGAAAAACTTATAAATGCGGTTACAACCACTCCTAATGCATCTGGAGATAATTATGCCACTCTTCCTAAACCAGAGGGGCAATATAAAGAGATATCGTTTGATATTAGCAAGTTTGAGTGCAACTGCAGTCATCTTCTATTATCTTTAAGAGTACCAGCCGTTGATAATACAAACAGTTTTGCTGTTGGAAATTTGACAAAACCATGGCCATTTACAAAGGGTAACAAATATGACACCAGTAAGACTATAAGTGCTGCTACCTCTGCGGCTGCTGGTACAGCCGGACATGGTCCATGGATGACAAATTTAACTAAAAAACCCCTATTCGATGGATGGTACAGTGGTAAAGATGGGGTAGAGACGGCTGGACCCCTAGTTCCTGAAAATAATGACGGAGATTTTATGATTAATAGTTTAGGACTATTAAAACATACTAATTACGATACTGAACCATCTCTATCTACATATCAAATCGGAACTGGATTAAGTAATTCTAATATTAAGACTGGGATTGAAAATAACGGTGTCCTTGAGTTACCCAGTGTAGGTTCAACAACAAAAGAATTTTTACCAGATATTCCTTTAGTTGGTTATACCAAAGATTGGTTACACTCTGTGGAATTAGTAATAGGTGGAGAAAGAACTGGTTTTATACCGTCTAGTGCTATAAAAACAGCTAATCTAGATGAGTTCGGATTAAAAGACATAAAAGATTCTGGAATATATGTAATAAAATTAGCCGATGAAGCGTTCAGTACATCGGGTATTCCATTGGCTAAATGTAATAATGCCAAACTAAACATTAGAATAAAAACAGGTCTTTTTTCGAGTAATGTTGATGATGCTTCAACTATCAGTGGAAACACTCGTAGACCAGTAAAAACTGGGTTTAATTCTACAACATCCTGGACAAGTTTAGGTTCTCCAAAACTTGTTGCAACTGCCGTAGGTACTACCGTACAAACTACCGTTGGTGGTTCTATATCTTTTGCTGCCTAAAATATAAATTTATTATACGAATTAAATTGTAATATAATATGTGTTATTAATAATATATATTATATGGCAACCGGATCTTTTGCAGCTATAGCATCTTACAATGGAACAGGGACTCAGGGATTAGCTGTTTTAGATAGAGTAGATGAAGATGAAGATGTTAGTTCTGTATTTTGGAATAAAACAGATACAGATAAACAAATCTTACATGGATCAAATTTTTTAGAAATACCGACATCTACTTCTACAAAACAGGGTACGTGGGGTGGTAGCCAGACATTTTCTGTTAACAGGGATATTGATTGTATAGGAGACATATATTTAGCCTTGAATGTAGATTTTAATATACCCGATTTAGATATTATAGAAGATTCTTATCCTAAAACCATTACAACATTATTACAAAAACCTTCTGATCCCAATCACGAATTTTTAAATAATACACAACCGGTTGGTTATGCACTTCGAGGAATAAAAGAAGGTGATACAGAACATAAGAGTAGTATAATAGGTTATCAACAGGGATTTAAAAGAGACGAATCTATTAGTTACGATTCTAATGGGATACCTTCTGCATATTCACAAAATGGATACCCAAATAGAGGAGACGGTGATGATGAACATTGGATGGAACTTCCCGTTCAGAGAAAAACATTAAAAGGGTTAAGAACTTATTATGATACTAATCCATTAACGGGCGAAGAACCAAATGAATTAGTTAATACTGGTATAATATCTAAGTCTGATTCTGTTCATATGACAACAGTTGATAGTCAGGTAAATCAACCCCATGATAATTCAGGTAATATTCTAGAAGGGTTTAATAACTGGATAAACACATCATTAATCAAAACCGCAAATGACAATCATTTAAGTAATAAAGTAACAAACGGTCCACCCCCAGGTAGATTTCCCGGGGTATTAACCGAAGAAGACGCCAATATAATAAAACACACTGGTAATGAATTTTTAGCTTTAGATGAAAATGGAGAATTTGAAATATACAGTTCTGAAGGGGTTGTAGCAGATGATCTATTTAAATCGTATCTCGATAAAAATGATATCATTAATTTAGTGAATTATTATAATGACAATACAACACGTTCGCACCCACTAGAGACATTAAATGAGACAACTGGTTTACAAGATGGGGAAGTTAAAAGTATAACAAAAAACAGTTTTTCTATAAATGACCAACCGAATAGTAATACAGATTTTAACGGGGAGTGTGTTGCCATAAGCGAAGATGGTAATACAATGGCTGTTGGGCAGGGATTTACAATATCTAGAGACGGACTAGTAACAGCAGGTATTAAAGATGTTGCTTATAACTCTCCATGGTTGCCACCGTACGGGAACGGGCCGAACGATACGTCGTTGGTTGGGACGGTTTGGTCGAATAATTCTAAAATAGAAGAGGTACCAATTGGGCATTATATGAAAAGGCCTGATAATTTAAGTATAGATGATACTATAAGACATATTGGAAAGGTTAGAGTGTATAAAAAGAAAAAGGGGGTTTGGGTGATATCGGGGGTATTACATCCTCCAAAGTCTACATTTACACCACCTAAGAGACCAGGTATAAATGATACTATAGTACCTGGTCCTCAAAACGGGTTTTCCAATGGTAATACTATTTTTACAGATCCGTCTGCTAATGGTATGACTTTAGAATGGACGGGGAAAAATCAGCATAGTAGTGTCGTAAACCCAGATTTAAGTGCTAATACACCGGCGGATCTCAATGCGGAGTCTACTAATTTTGCTGGGTTTACACAAGGTGGACTCCATGGTTTTACAAATAATAAATACATTAGTATAAACGCGGACGGTACTCGTATAGTTGTTGCTGAGTCTAATAAAAATTCGGGGGCTCCATATAATGGTTGGAGTGGGACATTTGATTATACAGAAACTGATGGGTGGAAATTTATTAATGAAGGTTATGTGGGTAGATACAGTAGAGCCGATATGGATTATAAAGGGATTCCTGGCGCTTGGGATGTATCATTATCGGGTGATGGAAATTCTTTAGTTTCTTTAGACTTGAGAGCTTTATCTGGAAATACATTAAATAACAGACACGCTTGTGCACCCATTGAACTTATTGATTATGAAACATGGAAGTTGGGAGGAACTAAAGATTTTGATAAGTTTCTTCCCGGTGATTATGATCATATTGAACATTATACTTATATTAGTTCGACCCCGGGTAGCACGGAAAAATTCGAAACCCCCTACCCAACACAAGAAAATCCTCAACATGTTCATAATTGGAAATGGGCATGGTTTATTACTGAGTACGGGAGAAGACATCGTTGGGATTCTAATTACGATGTAAATCGCGCTGGGGGTGTAAAAACACATAGTCTTTCTAAATCCTGGGCGAGGGCATCATTGGAAAGAATTTTAGATTCTAAAACAGTTCCTTTTTCTGATTTTATTAGAATGAGACCTAGAATTGGTCATAGAATTTTACAAGCCCCTGAAGAAACATCAATGGCGGATTTTTTCTACACGAACTCTAATCATGAAATATTGTATCCAGATATCCCACTTAGTTTAAAAAGTTCTAATTCGGGGTATATGAATTCTATTAGTTTTAAAAAGAATGGTATTAATCCTAGTAATCCCTATGAACCAAGTCTTTTAAATAAGGAAGATTTTGACAGACCAAGAAATGCTATAAATACTGAAAATCAAACAAATAATTCCGGGGTAACTTTTCCTGAGTCAACTATACCATTCAACCACTACGCATATTTTAAAGAGGCTGAATTTCCAGGAGGGGGTTCTGATTTATATAGACAACATCCTTGTAACGTTTGGATTAGATACTGGGATCCTACAAATCATGGACCTAATAAAGATAATATAGGAGGAATAGGATATAATGATTCAGATAGAATAAATGGATGGGTAAATCATAAAGTTGATTATATAAAAGATTCAGGACTTTTTGGGAGGGGAGATAAAGATATATGGCATCAATACATATACAGAAAAATGTTAAATTTAGATGATGCTCTTAAAGATCATTACAATCAGTTTATTTCCAATGATGGTTCTCTTGGATATACCGGGGTTGCCCATGACTTTAACCTCCCGGGTCTCGCTTCGTTTCTAGGCCTTAGCCCTCCAGATTACTCAGGTTACACCTGGCTAGGTGGCATGGCTCAGGGTGCAAATCGCGGCGTTTGGGACATAGGTTATGTAGCACCAGGCACTGGTGACCTTAACCAGGGCGCCTCTCCGGATTTATTACGCGATATATTAATACCTTCTTATGGTGACGACAGTAGCTTAAGTAACCCACCTTCTGGCTATGGAGAAAAATCTTATGGCAATGCGAATCTGGGTTATTATGGGCATTACGACCCAGCTCAAGGTAGTAACTGGCCAACAAAGAATGATGTACATGATATGAATGTTAATCCAGATTATACATTTAATAGAATGAGTGAATTTCAGGTAGGAATATGGGACCCGAGTAATGGTGGACACGCGACTCTTCAAAACTTAGACTTCAAATTACCTGAAATAATAAATTTATACATTAGAAATACATACATAGCGGGAGAACCAGAAAGATGGGCTGCAAAAAGTGTTAAAATGAGTTCAGATGGTAATAGAATAGTGTATATTACAGATGCTCCAACCCCGGTTGATAGAAGAAGTTTACCTTTAGAAACTTATAGTACAGCATCCGGTGCTGTAGGTGGTACTAATAGCATCGGAGGACAAATAACAGACAATCCAAGTTGGCCAACTCCTGCAAATTGTGAGGTGAGAGTTATAGAAAAGAATTCAGAAGGAAATTGGGTATATATGAATCATTCATCTGGAGATATGTATTCTGGACTTACTGTCCCAGCCGGTCATGAGGCCATTGACATGACAATGAGTTCAGATGGTAATACCGTTGCTGTATACTCAAAAAGACCCAATTTATATCCAAGATGGGCATGGGAAGAGGTTCGCAGGATAGAAAATGGAAAGTCTTTCGAAGCCGGTGTGGAGGAATATGAGAGCTTTATAAGTTATATTCAATCGGGTTCTGATGTTTATAATGATTACAATGATACTAATTTTGGTTCATCTGTTGCCTTAAGCGGGAATGGATTGAGGCTTATTGTTGGGGCGCCGCTTATACAAGAAGACGGATACAATAATACAGGTATGGCATACATATATGATTGGGACCCGCAAGGAGCCGGTTCATGGGTGCAATTAGGAAGTCAATTAGTGGGTCCAGGCGACGGTGCTCTTTTTGGTACTTCTGTAGCAATAAATTACGATGGATCAAGAATTGCTATAGGTTCTCCTAATATAGAGGTGGCGCTCACCTCGGAACACAGCGGATATACAGGTAATGTTCGTGTATATGAGAGGGTGGAGCCTATTAACGGCACTGGAGGTGGATGGAACCCTCTCGGAAACGAGTGGGACATATCTGGCGCCCAGATCGGGGGTGGGCAGACAG
>CERI01081291.1_pt1 | contig 28353 bp, 26 predicted proteins | sample 350261 | NCBI WGS metagenome assembly CERI01 (sample SAMEA2620979, study PRJEB7988) | marine metagenome | isolation source: saline water (ENVO:00002010), including
CTGAACGATAAGGTCAGATGTTTCAATAATTTCTTTTTCATTTTTGAGTATTTTAATACCAAGCTCTTTATATTCTTCATCCTTAAAGCCCAGATGTTCTCCATAATTTTCAGGCAACAATACTTCAAAACCAAGTGCAATATATCTTTTCGCGGTTTCTGGAGTGATAGCTATTCTTTTTTCTATATTTTGATTTTCTAAGGTAGAGCCGATTCTCATAGAAAAAATCTTATAATAAGAATACTGCCATTAAAACTAAAACCAATATAACAGCGACAGTTCCCCACAGAACAAATTTTGTAAAATTATTCCAGGTACTTTTATGGTTCTCATTATCCATAAATGCTATTTTTGTCGTGCTTTAAATTTTGGATTAGTTTTATTTATTATATATACTCTGCCTCTTCTTCTAACTAGCTTAGAATTGAGGTCTCGTTTTTTTATAGATTTAAGTGAACTTTTAATTTTCATAATTTATAATGCCGGCGATGTCCTACTCTTCCGTATCTTAAGACAAAGTACCATCGGCGCTGAAAGGCTTGACTTCCGAGTTCGGTATGGGATCGGGTATAACACTTTCGCAAAAACCACCGGCTCGAGTTTTATAGCTATTTAAAAAAAAAAGTAAACCAAGAATTAGCTTATTCTTTTATCATTAATAAAGGTTTTTATATATTTTTTGAGACTAATTTTACCATAAATTTTAAAAATCTTATTTGATAAATTCATGTTAGTTAGGGCTGAGGCGTACCTTTCGCCTGATCGACTTGGTAGATATTTCACTTTATGATTAAACATTTTTGCAACCTGTAATATAGAGAATTGTTCTTTGTTAGAAATGCTATAATGTCTACATTTATTTTCTTTCCAAGCAAAATAACATGATTTGATTGTGTCATCGACGTGCGTGAACCTTCTGGTTTGAGTTCCGGGTCTAACGATTGAGAGGGGTTTATTTTCTAAATACAGTTTTTCAAATATACCAATTACGGTAGCCATTTTTCCTGTTCTAATTTGTTTTGGTCCATAGACATTATAAAAATAGATAATTTCAAATTTAAAATTAAACCACTTTCTTAAATTTTCTAACATTTCCAAATTTATCGCTTTAGAAAAAGCATATGGAGATAAATTTTTATCTTTGCCTTGATTGCCAATGCTTGCAGATGTTGCTGAATAAATTAATTTAATTTTATTTTGTAAACAAAAATTTAAAACTTCATAAGTTCCAATACTATTGGAGTTTATACATTCATCCATTCTTAAAAAACTTTGATAGATTCTGGAGAATTCACCAAAATGAAAAACTGAATTAATTTTTTTTTTATATTTAATAAGTGTTTTTGATATATGTTTAGTGTCTGCTTTAATATAATTTATTCTTTTAGATTTAATATGATTTCTTTTATTTCCAGATGAATAGTTATCAATGCTTATAATATTGAATTTGGTTTTTTTAATAAAAAAATTGATTAAATTTGACCCAATAAATCCTGCACCTCCAGTGACAATTATATAGTTTTTTTTATTTTTCATCTTTTTTTATAGTTAAAAAATCTTGATATGTTTTTATTATTGCTTCTTTTAAGTTTGTTTTTGGCTTCCACCCATAACTTTTTGCTAAGGAAATGTTTAAAACTTTTCTTGGAGTCCCATTTGGTTTTGAATTGTCGTATTTGATAGCTATTTTTTTTTGGGGAACTATAATCTTTAAAATTCTTTTTGCATATTCCTTTATTGATAAATCTTTTCCAGTCCCAATATTTATTATTGGTTCTTTAACTTTTCTATTCATAAAAAAAAAGCATGCTTCTGCAATATCATCAACATAAATTACCTCTCTTAATGCTTTTCCATTTCCCCATAATAAAAGAAAGTTTTTTCTTGAGATTTTAATTTCATGACATTTTTTTATCAAAGCAGGAAAAAAATGAGAGTTAAGAGAATGATAATTATCTTTAGGTCCAAAAGTATTTGTTGGCATCAAACATTTATAATTCATTTTGTATTGATAGTTGTAACTTTCACACATTTTAATACCTGCAATTTTAGCTATCGCATATGCATCATTTGTTTTTTCTAGTTTACCAGACATAAAATATTCTTCTTTAATTGGTTGTTTGCAATCTCTTGGATAAACACAGCTAGAACCTAAAAAAATTAAATCTTTAATTTTATTTAAATAAGCTGAGTGCATAACATTCGATTGGATAATCAAATTATCGTAAATAAATTGGCCCTTACTTTTGTTATTTGAATATATTCCCCCTACTTTTGCTGCTGCTAAAAATATGAAATCAGGTTTTTCTTTTTTTAAGAAATTAAATACTTTATTTTGATTTCTTAAATCAAGTTGTTTGCTAGTTTTGTAAATTAAATTTTTATAACCTTTACTTCTTAATTTTCTTAAAATTGCACTACCAACCAAACCATTATGGCCCGCAATATAAACCTTCGACTTTTTACTTAACATTTTTTAATATAGAAATTTCGGAATTTACCATTTCTTTGACTAGGGTCGTAATATTAATTTTTGGTTTCCATTTAAGTTCTTTTTTTGCTTTTGAGGAATTGCCTAACAATGTATCAACTTCTAGTGGTCTATAGTAGGCTTTATCACATGCAATTATACAATTACCTTTATGGTCAAAGCACTTTGAGTTTATTCCTTTTCCTTTCCATTTATAAGAAATTTTAAGCTCTTTTAAGGTTAAGTTAACAAATTGTTTTACAGAATATTGTTTTCCAGTTGCAATAACATAATCTGAAGGTCTTTTTTGTTGCATCATTTTCCACATAGCTTCCACATAATCTTTTGCATGACCCCAGTCACGTTTAGCATCTAAATTTCCAAGGTATAATTTTTTTTGTAAATTATGTTTAATCCTGCATAAGCCTGATATAATTTTTCGTGTTACAAATGTTTCGCCTCTGACAGGGCTTTCATGATTAAATAGTATTCCGTTACAAGCAAATATATTATATGCTTCTCTATAGTTTATTGTAATCCAATGTGCATAAACCTTTGCAACTGCATATGGACTTCTTGGATAAAAATTTGTTTTTTCTGTTTGAGGTATTTCTTGAACTTTACCAAACATTTCTGATGTTCCTGCTTGATAAAATTTAGTTTTTTTTTCTAACTTGTGAAATTTTATTGACTCTAATATTCTTAAGGCACCTATAGCATCAGCATTCGCTGTATATTCTGGTACCTCAAATGATACTGCAACATGAGATTGAGCAGCTAAGTTGTAAATTTCATCTGGTAGAATATTTTTTATAATTGTAGATACTGACAAAGAGTCTGTAATGTCACCATAGTGAAGTATAAATTTTCTACTAACAATATGGGGATCTTCATACAGATGATCAATTCTACCAGTATTAAAAGAGGAAGATCTTCTTTTAACACCATGTACCTCATATCCCTTTTTTAATAATAGATCTGCTAAGTAAGAACCGTCTTGTCCTGTAATTCCAAATATTAATGCTTTTTTAATTTTCATATGATTACTTTTTATAAAATATTAATTATACTAAGTCTAATTAATTAGGTTAATTAACTATAAAAAAATTATCGATTCTTATAATATATTTTATATCCAAATTTTTCTTTGACATTGATTTCACCTTTATTTCTTTTGCACTGCTGATTTGTTATTAAGCAGTTATTTTTATCTTGCAATATCTTGTTGTACTGATCAGTAATTCTAAAATGTTCTTTTACTACATTATAGCTCGTTTTTTTAATAAAATTATAATTATACTGTGCATTTTCTTTAATAAGTCTTGATACATTCCTTCCAAGAAATATGAAAAGCACTAGGGTAATAATTATGACTGTATTTTTTTGGATTTTTCTATCAATAATACTTTTGCTTAATATGAAAGACGTGGGTATAAAAATCATTAAACATAATAAAGGATACCCTCCATATCTAAGTGCTGGATGATTATAAAACCATTCTATAAATAAAATTAATACTATTAAGTATATAAAAAAAATTCCTTTATAGGTTTTTATTTGTTTTGTGTTTGAATAAAATAACAAGAAAAAAACTAGAATCATAAAAAAAATTCCAAATACAAAATCTGAGACTTTGGTAAAAAAATATTCTTTAAACCAATTACCTAGCCAATTAAAATTTTGAATATATAATTCTGGATTTTCTACTCTAAAATTTGGATTTGCCCCTGCTTTTGACCAGAGTTCATACCAATTATTCATGAGACTAACCTCAGATATTGGAATTGACCAAGAAAAATTTTCAGCACAAGTAATTGATAATGGATAAATAAAACAACCTGTGCTTAAAAAATTAATTAACAAAATACAAAAAATGATAATTAATAGTTTATAAAAAACTATACTTTGAAATAAATCGACTAAATAAAAATATTTTTTGTCCTTTATTAGAAAGTAAATTAATGGGATTAAAAATATAGAATAAAGTATATAAAAAGCTTTTAGTGAAATTATTGTTCCTAAAATTACAGTTATTTTGATAAGACTACTTTTAATATCTGTATGAAAATTTATTAATAATAATAACTCTATTATGAGTAAAAATACTAGAATTTGTGCAGACCTGTCTGTTCCATGCTCACCTATTCTATAAAAAAAAATATATATAAACGCAAATGAGAATAATGATAAAAAATAAAACAAATCATTTTCTTTGTTAAAAAATTTTTTTTCTATAATTTTAAGAAATATAAAACTGCTATAACCCATGATTAAAATTGCACCTATATGAAAAAAATAATATTTTATAATTGGTAAATAGAATATTGAATTTAAAAAGAAAATAGATGACGGGGTCCTAAAGCCATGATTAAAGTTTCCTATACCAACTAACAAGTTATTTTGAGTAAGATAATAAGTATAAGGAAAATGATAATAAGGAAAATCATCATGGGCTTTAATTAACAAAAAAGAGATAAATAATATTAAAAATAAAATATTTATTTTAATTAAATCTTTTTTTTTTTTATTAAAGTAAATAAAACTTATAAAGCCAATGACTAATAAGAAAATATTATGGATGTAATTATGAGGTACAAAAAAATGAGTGATATAAGAAATAAATAATAAGGTAAAAATTCCTAATAACCCTAAATACCCATGGTTAAAATATTTATGTTCAAGTTTATATAAATGAACAGTTAAATAACCATATCCAATGGTGCAATTAATAATCAAAAAATAAAATAGAATAAAACTTACTATATTTAATGTCATTACTTCTAAATATAGCAGTTTTGTAATTAATTAAATTAATTTATACAAATAAATTGCAATGATCTAATTGGTCCTAAATTTTCTAAATATTAGTATTAATTTTTTTTACAAGAAAATACAAAGAGTTGTAGATCAACACGTTAATAAATATTAACATTATCAACAATAAAGTGTTTTCAAGATATTTTAGAGCAATTAAAAATATGAATAAATTATATAAATTAATTAGAATGGATGTAAAATTATTAACAAATAATTTACTTTTACTTAATTTTTCTAAAAAAAATGAAAATAATAATTGATGTAAATGTTTATTATCAGGATCTATAGCTGATTGTTTAAAAAATTTTTTTCGAAATATAGAGAATAAATTTTCATAACATGGATACCATAAAAGCAAAATTACGAAGTATGGAGACATGTATGGATTTATTACATGAATATTAATAAGGTAAATTGATATTAATACTCCAATTAAATAGGAGCCACCATCTCCAAGAAAAATAATATTAAATAAATTTAAAATAAATATAACTAATACAACAAATATAAGGCTTTGAATAATTTGTGTCTCTGGATCAAAAATTAAATCTAAATTTGAATTAAAAAGAATTATCAAAATTAATAAGTAATATCCAATAACTAATCCATTTAACCCATCGATAAAATTGGAACCATTTATAACTATTAAAATACAAAAAGTTGTAAATATAATATTAATATAATTAATAGATAAAATTTGATCAAAAAAATATATTCTTGTAGACACAATCTCTGTGTTTGAAAAGTTTACAAGAAAAAAAATTAATATTATTTGAACACATAATCTGTAAAATGGAGAGTTAAATATTTTATTATCTGACAATACACCCAGTAAAAAAATACAAGAATAAAAAAAAAGTTCTAATTTTTGGAGGTAAAAATTTAAAACAAATATCGAAAGTAAAATTATATATCCTCCAATTGAAAGACCTAATGAATTAGATGAAAATTTTTGATGTTTCAAAGCATATTCAATTTTATTTTCATTATATCTACTAGTAAAAAAATAGATGAATAAGCTAATGATTAATATAACGCTAATTTTTAATAAATCTAATGTCATTAATTTTTTTTTTTATGAAATTTAAAGCTAAAATTATTATTCTATAAATTGATTTAAAAAAACTTTTTTCGAAATAATAATATAGTTTAAATGAATCTTTTATTTTTTGAAAAGTTGAAGAAGACAATGAATTGTGTGTAGATCTCCAATATGTTAGGGGCTCATGATAATAATAGCATTTCTCTCCTTGCTGACAAATTTTCAACCACAGATAATAGTCTTCTTTTGTTTTGAAATTTGAAAAAAATATATCTTTTGTAAATAATTTTTTGCTTGCTATTACTGTTGATAGACCAATGTTACAAGAGTTGAGTAAATTTTTAAAATCTAAATCTTCAGATTTTCTTATAATTTCATGATTTATATTGTCTTTAATAATATAATAAGATGTGTGTGTAAAATTATAACTTTTTTCCAACATAAACTTAATTTGTAATTTGAGCTTATCTTTATGCCATAAATCATCACTATCAATAAATGCAACGTATTTACCTTTTGATAAATTAATTCCCTTATTTCTTGAAAAGCCAGCACCTAAATTTTTTTGATTATTGAATATCTTTATTCTATTATCCTTTTTTTTTAATTTATAAAGTAAATCAAAAGACTCTCCAGTCAATTCATCATTAATGATTATTATTTCAAATTGTTTATATGTTTGAGATAAAATTGAGTCTACAGTTTTATTTATGTATTCCTTTTTTTTATAATATGGAATAATTATACTAACTAACATAAACAAGTTATGTATTTTAAATTAATAATAAAATCAAAGAATTCTACAAAAAAAAGTTTATGAAAACAAAATTACTAATTTTTATACCATCAATTGAAGGTGGGGGTGTTGAGAAAAATCTGTTTATTATTACAAATTTTTTATCTAAGAAAATAACCAATATTTATCTAATAACTAGCTCCAAACAAGAGAGGGGGAAATTTAAAAATATAAAGATAATTTCACCTAAATTAAATTTAAAAAAAGAAAGTAGAAAGGTAAGATATTTATTTTGTCTTTATGAAATATTTAAATTTTACATATTTAACAAAAATACTTTAACATTTTCGTTTCAAGCAAATATTTATTGTATTTTAATATCTAAATTATTTGGTAGAAAAATAATTGTTAGATCAAACTCTTCTCCAACAGGTTGGTCTAAAAATTTTTTAAAAAAATTTTTTTTCAAAAAAATACTATCACTGGCAGATACCGTAATTGTAAATAGTGTAGATTTTAAAAAAGAGTTTAAAAGAAAATTTAATATTAATTCAGTAAAAATTTTTAACCCTTTAAATAAAACAGAAATAAAGAAACTATCGAATACGAAAATTCAAATACCTTTTTTTGATAAAGCAAATAAATCATTAAAAATTATTAATATTGGCAGATTAACTGATCAGAAAGATCAAATTACATTATTAAAATCAATTAACAAAATTGCTAAAATAATTGACTTAAGATTAATAATTTTAGGGAGAGGAATATATTATAAAGTATTAAAATCATTTATAAAAAAAAATAATTTATCAAAATTTGTTAAAATTATAAATTTTAAAAAAAATCCATATAAGTATATAAGAAAATCAGATTTATTTATATTAACATCAAAATATGAAGGGCTTCCAAATGTTTTATTGGAAGCAATGACCTTAAAAAAATTTATAATTTCAACAAATTGTCCTACTGGTCCTAAAGAAATTCTTCAAAATGGAAGATATGGTTCTCTTTGTAAAGTCGGTGATTTTAATAAAGTTGCAAAAGAAATAATTAAATTTAATGCCAATAGAAAACGATACAATAAAGTATGTAATCAAGCTTATAAATCTTTAGACAGATTTGATTATAAAAATAATCTTAATAAATATTTTACAGAAATTAAAAAATTTATCTAATAATGATTGATTCTAGCATAATCATAACAGCTGAAAAAAAAGAAAAATTTATTATAAAAACAATCAATTCTTGCATAAAACAAAATTATAAAAATTTTGAAATAATAGTTGCATATACAAAATTAAAAAATTTAAATATATTAAAAAAAAGATTTGCACCCTATAAAATTTTTTTTATTAAAGTACACAAAAGACTTAATAATAGATTACATGATCAATTAAATAAAATTGAAATTTGTTTAAAAATTTCGAGAGGTGAAAATATTTTTCTTTTAGATGGAGATGATATTTTGCTTCCAAACAAACTAGCTTTTATTAATAAAGTAATAAAAAAAAAAGAAATATTGATAATTGATAATTATTCTTCATTTGAAAAAAAAGATAGCCACTTAGTTAATAATAATAATTATAAAAATAGCATTATTTATAAAAAGTTTATTAATGATTGGCCTAAAAATGTTTGTACAAGCTGTATTTCGGTTAAAAAAAAACTTATTAAAAAATTTTATAAAGATATTAATTTTAATAATTATGAGTTTTTAGCCATTGATATTTTGTTAACAATATATTGTCAGCAAAAAGGGAAGTTTATAAAAGTATCAAAAATTCTAACTCAAAAAAAGAACGATAAAAATTCAACTGATAAAAATTATGCTGGAATAACAAATTATTTTTATTGGAAAAGAAGATTAGAACAACACAAATTTAATTCCCTTGTAAAAAGAAAAAAATATATAAATTTGGATTTAATAATTACTTTTATGATATGCAAATTTATTTCATTATACCAAAATCTTTGATAAACTAACAAAATGATTAAAAATTGTAAAATATTTAGTTTTTTTTTTTGCAAACAATTTCATTTTATAAACTTCGTTATTGCTTAAGTTATTAATTTTTTTAAAACTTCTTAATAAACTAATTTCTGAATTATTTTCAAATAAGACACCACCCCGATCATTTTCAATTAATTCTTTTGGGCCATTTTTGCAATTACTTGAAAGAATTAAAGTATTACATAGAGCAGCTTCAATTAAAACCCATCCTGGATCTTCCCATTTGGATGCTAAAATAAATAGATTTGCTTTATATAAAAATTTAAAAATATTTTTTTGGTACCCTAATAAAAAGACATTTTTTGATAAGTTATTTTCATTAATTAACCGATGTAATAATTTTTGCTGCTCACCATGGCCTATTATAAACAATTTACTATTTTTGTTAATTCTTAAAAAATCATGAAAGTTGTTTATTATTAATTTAAAATTTTTTTGCTCAGTCAATCTGCCAACACAAAATATATTAAAATCTTTTGCATTAAAATTAATATTGATTTCTTCTTTTTTAAGAATTTGTAATTTATTCATTTCAATGACTGGATCTCGTAAAAGAAGTAATTTATTAATATTAAATAAATTTAGATTTTTTAAATCATCATAAGTTGCTTTAGTTGGGCATGTAATTGCATAAAGATTTTTTCCTAAAAATCTCCATAATATTTTTCTGAAAAAAGTATAATTTGGTAAGCCTGAAATTCGTAAAATGAATTTTGTTTTTTTTAAAAACTTTGAAAGTAATATCGGAAGAGCCGTAATTAAGTGGCAAATAAAATAATCAGGTTTTTGTGATTTGATTAAAAAAAATAATGGTAATATTGAAAATATAAAAATTATTAAAAAAGACAATCTACTTAAAATAAAACCTTGTGACGGTAGATGTTTGTGGTAATTAAATTTATAAAGATTAATAATTTTTATATTTTTTTTATTTAAAAAATTTTCATATTTATTAAATTCACCAGAAGCATTAATTATTGATATATCATAATTTTTTGAATATTTACTTAGAGATGTGGCTGATTTAATTACAGCCTGAATTGTTGCAACATTTGTTAAGAAGGGGGACCAATAAAATACTGATTTCATAGGATTTTATGATTTTGATATTACCAATATAATATTAGATTTCATAAATAATAACTTATTATAGTAAAAATTATATCTTTTAATTTTTAATTCATTACACATTTTTTTTAAATCACTAGTATTTAGCAAATTCAAATTTTCCTCTAATGAATAAAAATTAAGACCAATAATTTTCAAAATTACACGGTAAATTTTTTTTGGTAAATAATGTAAAAAAGGTATTTTAGTATGCATTTCTATTGGAAAATATTTATTAGGTGTGGTCAAAAAAACATGATTTTTACAGACTCTATACAATTCGGAAATAACTTTTTTTTGATTTATTCTATTTCCTACATGTTCTATAGTTGCAGAACAATGTACAATATCAAAAGTATTATCGTTAAATTCCATTTTTTTTGCATCTCCTAAATAAAAGTTACAGTTTTTATATTTTTTGTTTAAAAGACTACAATCTTGATTCGAAATAGATGAAATATTTTCTACCCATTGATAATTATTTAAAATAATATTTTCACCATCTTCTATAACTGGCGTTGTTCCAACATCTAAAATTTTTGTTTCATTACTTGGCTTAAGTTTGTTCATAAATAAATCAAATATTTTTAATCTATTCTTTAATAACAATTTTCTTAAAAAAGAATTAATAATTGGTAGTTCAACCCAGTAATTTTCTTTAATTATTTTCAATTAAGTTTTTTTTTATTAGAATTTAATAATACAATTATTAGAATATGGGCTCCAATACTCTGGAATAGCAATCTATAAACTGAAGTCTTTAAACCAAATTCCAAATGCCAATTCATAAATATATATGCAGATATAATAAATAAATAACTAATTGTTAATACTGAAAAATAATACTTTGCATAATTTGAACTTTTGAAATCCTTATTAAGTAGAAGCCAATAAATAGAAATGAATATTAAGAAGGTTATAGGATTTTTTAAATGAGCATATGATAAATATTTTAATACTAGAAGTAATCTTTCTAAAGTTAGGTAAGATGATATTTTTGATAATTCAAAATTTTCATAATTCCCCTCTTGAAATACAAAATAAAAATCAAATATTTTGAAAATCATCAGCTTAAATAATACCAAACAAACTATTGACAAAATGATCAGTTTTTTTTCTTTTTTAAATAGTAAAAGAGAAGTTAATAAAATTAATGCAAAAATTGAAGATTCATTTTTAATCCAAAATAGAAATAAAGAAACGACAACTATAAGAATATAATTTGCATAGGTAAATTTTTGATGAAAAAAAAAATAGATATAAATAGATAATATAATTAAATTACTAAAAACAAAAACTTCTTGGTATCCATTAAATAAACTATTATTATAAATAATTAGAACTAATGCTAAAAAAGCTATTAAATTTTGCTCTAATTTTAAATTAGAAATATCTAATAAATACTTTAAGCTTAAACAAAAAAAATAAATAAAATATACTCTCCCAAAATATTCATAATTATCTGTAAAAATATTCGAATACACGGCCCAGACATATGGTCCAAAATGTGGATATTCCGGCCTAGGTAAAAATTTTAAATTTTCAAATGTCATGCCTTCTTTAAAGTTTAAAAATTTTATGATCCAATAATTTTGTGCATCCCATCCTAATTCCATGTTATTAGCTAAATTTATTGCAAACACAGTGGTGAATAATATTACCAACCAATTATTTTTTGAAAAAAGAGTTAAGTAAAAGTTTTCTTTAAATATAAAATATAAATTTATAAGAAATATAATAACAAGAATACTAGATACGATATCAATACTAATACCAAGAAAAGAACAAATAAGTAAATAAAACAAAATTAAAACGTTAGAATAAATTTGTATATGATCAGTGTAATTTTTTTCTTTAAGAAAAAATAATTTTTTAGGTAAAAAATTTAAAAAAAAAATAAAAATTATAAAGATAGATAAATTAAATAGTTCAATCATTTGTTTTAATTAAATAGCAATTTTTATGCTTTTCTAATATTTCATGGTTATTATTGGGCTGTTTTGTAATTATTTTAAAATCACTTATTTTTAATATATTTAAACCATCAATTTTAATCAATAAATTTGAATTATTAAACGATGATTCTTCAGTAAAATTTCTATTTAATTTAAAAGTGTTTTTACCTTTTGTTTTTAATGTAAAATTTGAGGAATATAATAATCGATTAAAATTATACCTTATAGATTCTTGATAAATTTTTAAATTGAATTTTTTTTTGGAAATATCATCATTGTAATTAAATTGAATTTCTGAAATTTTGTTGAATTTTTTTAATTGCTCGCTTACAAAATTAGTGTCCCTTGATTCTAAATAAATTTCATCATTATTATACCCTAATAAAATTTTAAAATTACCTTTAGCTTTTTTAGTGAAGTTTTTATAAAACCAATGTGGATTAGGTGACTGAAAATAATTTATTATTTCAAAATCTTTATAATCTTTATAATTATTTTTAATATAATTTAAAAATCCAATTGATTCTGAACCACAGTATTCATATGAATTACTTAATCTTTTTTTGTAGTTATCTTTTACTAAAAAAAAAATATTTTGAGGAAAATTAAATAAATTAAATACTAAAATTAATAAGACTACAAAAATTACATTTTTTTTATTCAATTTAAATAAAAAATTTTTCATTATTTTATATTATCCTTTTAACATTTATAATCCAAGAAAAATGTTATTAGAATTATAATCCAAGAAAAATGTTATTAGAAATTAAAAAAATTTTTGAAATTTTTAATTAATTTATAAATAAATATAATTAAAATTAATAATATATTTTGACCGTTATCAAATCTAATTTTCAATTCTTCAAAAAATAAATTTCTAAATTTTATTTTACTTGAATATCCACCTCTTCTAAAATTTCCAACAACTTCATTTTTTTTAGTTGCAATACCTTTCATCTTATTTTTTACAATTAACCGATAAAAATAGTCATAGTCTGCATGATACTTATATTTTAAGTTATATAATCCAACTTTTTTTGCTGATTCTTTTTTTAAATAAAATCCAGTAGAGTGACTGCTATAAAAACCCCAGCTATATTTGATTTTGTGAGGTCTATATCCAAATAAAATACCCCAATGTTTTTTTACGCTTCCAAATATGAAGTCAATATTTTTATTATTATTAATATATTTAACTATGATTTTTAATGCATTTTTTTTTAAAGTGTCATCTGAATTAACAATTACTATGTAATCTCCTAATGCTAATTTCATTCCATTGTTAAAGGCATCATATATGCCCTTGTCTTTTCTGCTTGCCCAATAATCAATTTTTTTTCTATATTTTTTTATGATATTTAAAGTTCTGTCCTGAGATTTTCCATCAATGACTATATATTCAAAGTTTTTATAACTTTGACTTAAGACACTTTGTATTGTTTCCTCAAGATGCATTTCTCCATTTCTCACAACTGTAATAATTGAAATTAAAGGTAAATTTTTTTTACTTCTTTTAATTTTTTTTTTTAACCTTAACCCTCCATGCAAAAAACTTTTAGAGTTAACTCCTGGGTAGAATTTATATGATTTGAAATTAATACCAAAATTTTTCATTAATAAATTACTTTAATGGAGCTGATATTAGTTTTTTATTTTCTATTTTATAAACAGCTTCAAATTTTTTTATTTGATTTAAGTCGTGACTAATGAAAATGACTGTTTTATCTAATTTTAAAATTTGATCAATTATATATGTAATATAAGCATTATCTAATCCCGTTGTACCTTCATCAATTATCATTAATTCATGATCTTTATAAAGCGCACGTGCAATTCCAATTTTTTTTATTTCTCCTCCAGATAATCTTAATTTGTTTGAATCTCCAATTTTTGACAATCGATCAAATGTTTTTTTGTTTTCGAATACCTTGGATATAATTTTTTCAAATTTTTGATCATTATTTTCATCAAAAATATCAATATTTCTTTTTAGTGGGGTATCAATTAAAAAAATTTTTTGAGGAATATAAGATAGTTTACTTTGCCAATTTTTGTTATCCTCGAATAATTCTTGATCGTCAATTGTTATTCGGCCATCACTTGGTGAAATCATACCTAGCAAAATTTTTACTAAAGTTGATTTTCCAGAACCAGTATCTCCATAAATACCTATTTTTTGATTTTTATTTATTTCAAAATTACAATTTTCAAAAATTTTTTCTTTAGAATTATTGTATGAAAATGATAAGTTTTTAAAAACTATTTTTTTATCAAATTTATAATCTACCTTTTGATCATTAATTGCTTGATTTTTTTCAAATGTTTTAAACTTATTGCATATATTTTCTACCACAGGCTTTGAGGAATTGATTTTTTGAAATGAAATCATAAATTTATTTATAATTGGCATAAACCTTAATAAAGCTGCTGTTAAAACTGCAAGTGATGGAACAAATTCTATAAAATTAATATTATTTGCAGACATAAACAATATAAATAAAACAAAGATACCAACTAGTAAAACTTCTATAATAGATTTTGGAAATATTCTAATTAAACTTATCTTTAGAGCGTAACCAATTAATCTATAGTTGGTTTTACTTTCATTCATTGAAAATAATTTTTTTAAATTGAAAATACTAATTTCGTTTATTGAATTAATACCATCATCTAAATTTTTTAATTTGTAAATCTGATCAACTTCATTTTTTTTTGATAAGTTATAAATTATTTTTTTAAAAAAAAAATAATATGTTACCAAAAAAAATGTTATAATAAATAAGACGTATAAAAATTCTTTCTCAACTAAAATAATTGTAAAACTAAGAATAAAAATAAAAAAGATAGCCTCAACAATTATCACTGTGCTTGCATGAATAAAATTAGCAGAAAATATGTCAGTTTGAGAAATCATTGTTCTAATTGTGCTGGCATTATCTTGCTCCATTAATCCAAGAAATTTCTGATCCAGTAATTTTGAAAAATAAAAACTTGAGAGAAAATATTTAACCTGTAATAAAATTTTTGTTTGTATATAACTTCCTAGTATTAAAAAAATATTTTTAAAAAAAATTAATAATAAAAATAAAATTGAAATATAAAAAATTATTTCTGTATTTTCAAAATTAATTCCAACGTAATTGCTAAAATCAAAATATGGATTTTCTAAATTTATCTCTTTGTTTGTTAAAAGCTTAAATAACGGAAATATTAAAACTAAACCTATTGCTTCTAAAAGTGCTGAAAAAACGGATATAACTATTAATATACTAATTTTATTACCAAATTTTCCATGTATAATTTTATAGCCTTCAATAAAAGTGTTCATTTATATGTAATAATAAAATAATTTTTTAATTATTTAATAGACAAAATAACAGTTTACTATCAGAAACTTACAACCTAATAAACAATATTATAATATTTAATTTAATTATAAGATAATAATTCAAATATAATAAGTTATTTTAAAATTATAATTAAACATTTAAATCTGAGAAAATTGATATAATTATGATATTTTATGAAAAAAAATTTATTTAATAATTTAATCATTTTAGACCTAGCTAATAACCATTTTGGAGATTTAAATCATGCAAAGAAAGTTGTAAACCAGTTTTCTTTTATAATTAATAAATACAAGATTAATTCAACTATTAAATTTCAATTTAGAGATTTAAAAAACTTTATTCATAAAGACTACAAAAATTCTGATTTAAAATATGTAAAAAGATTTAGAGAAACTAAATTTTCTGATGAAAATTTCAAAAAACTTTTTTTCTACATAAAATCAAAAAAAATTAAAACATCTTGCACCCCATTTGATGAAGTATCAGTGGATAAAATAGAAGAACTAAAATTTGATTATCTTAAAATTGCCAGTGTTTCTGCATTAGACTTTAATTTACATGAAAGAGCTGTAAAAAATAAGTTACCCAAAATTATCTCAACAGGTGGATTAGAATTAAGTGAAATTGATAAGATAGTAAGTTTTTACAGTAAAAAAAATCAAATGTTTGCAATAATGCATTGTGTTGCTATTTACCCTTCAAAACTTTCCGATTTAAATTTAAATTTCATAGAAAATTTAAAAAAGAGATATCCTGGAGTTCCAATAGGTTGGTCAACACATGAAAGACCAGAAGAATTCAACCCCTCAACTATTGCATATTCAAAAGGAGCTTCATTATTTGAAAAGCATATTGGTTTATCAACAAAGAAATATAATTTGAATGATTATTCAATTGAACCAGAATTATTTGAAAAATGGTATCAAAATTTAAAATCAAGCATGAGTATTCTTGGCAAAAAAACCAAACCAAAATTGATTAAAGAAAAAGAAACACTTGATACTCTCCAAAGAGGTGTGTTTGCTAAATTAAATATTAAAAAAGGAAATTTATTAAATAAAAAAGATGTTTATTTTGCATTTCCAATGAAAAAAGGTCAATTATCAGCATCAGAGTTTAAACAAGGAATGATTGCACAAAAAAAATTAATAAAAGACCGGGTAATTAACAAAATTAATGTCAAAATAAGTGAGGACTTTAAAATTAAAGATTTAATTTATTCTTATCTACATGAGTTGAAGGGTATTTTAAATAATAATTCCATATTCTTTGGTAATAAGTTTGATCTTGAGATTTCACATCATAAAGGAATTAAAAATTTTAGAAAAGTCGGGGCCTTTTTGTTTAATATTTTAAACAAGGAATATGCAAAAAAACTTATTGTTATGCTTCCAAATCAAAGACATCCAATGCACCATCATAAAGAAAAAATTGAGACATTTATAATTATTTCGGGCAAACTGTATGTAAAAAATAATAATAAAAATGAAATATTAAATCCTGGGCAAATATATCATGTTAATAGAAACTCCTGGCATAAGTTTAAATCTGGACACGAAGGTTGTATTTTTGAGGAAATTTCTACTAAGGTTATAAAAAATGATTCATATTATCGAAGTAAAAAGATTACAAAAATAGGTAGAACAGAAAGAAAAACATTTGTAAATAATTGGTTTGAGATTAAAAATTTAATTAATTAAAAAAATTAAATATTTTTCTTTTTCATTAGTAATTTAGCTTCTAAAATATCTTGAGGGGTATCAATATCAATAATCTTTCTTTTAACAATGTATGGAGTTGATATTCTGCCTTTTAAGCTCTTTAAATTTAAGATAGAATGTCTAGTAATCGCATAACAAATTCCGTTACGATAAAAAACACGGTTTAAATATTGTCTTGCTGACACGTTTTTACCTTTAGGATCAAAATAATCCAACCTATTTTTGTCAACTTTTATTTGTTTTAAAGGGTGATATTTTAAATCTAATTCACTTAGTGACCAAACAGAGTCACTTTTGCTAGTTATTAATAAATTTATACATTTAATTATATCATGTTTTATCCTAAGAGGAGAAGTGGGTTGAACTAATAATATAATATCAAATTTTATTTTAAGATTATATTCTAATTTTTTTAATACAAATTCTATTACTTCTATATCTGAGGTTTTTGGTCCAGAAAGATAATTAGGCCTATAAAATAATGGTTTCAAATTATATTTTTTAGCTTCTTTAAAGATTTTTTTACCATCGGTAGAGATGTGAATATAATCTATCTCTTTTATTTTTTTTAAACATTCTATAGCGTGCCCAACTAATGAAATATTATTTATTTTTTTTAAATTTTTATTTTTAATACCTTTGCTACCAGACCTCGCTGGAATAATTGCTAATATTTTTTTTTTTTTAAACATTTTTTTCAAGTAAAATATCTTTTACTATATCACTTAGAACTAAATTATATTCCTTTTTCCCTCTGAAAAGATAAAAATTTCTTTTAGTGTCAATATAATTAAAGTCATTTTTTTTTTTTAAGTAAGTCTTAATTAAATCTTTTTCGAGTGAATTTAAATTTTTATTAATCACTAAATTTTTAAATTTATTGATACCTTTGAAATGTTCTAAATATTTAAGCATATAATGTGGTGAGTAAAAACTGTTAGATTCTTTAAATGCAAGTAATAAAATTTTTTTTTTAAGTAAAAGCGACTCAATCACCATAGTTGTTGGTCCTGAAATTACAAGTTGAGCATTACTAATCAGTGATGGATAATATTTCAAATCTGGTTGCGACTTATCTAAAAAAAACTTTTTATCGTAAGTTTTTCGTAATTGTTTATCAATTACAACATTTTTATAATCACGAGCTTTAATTATTTCTCTACTTTTTCTCCATGGATGAGGCCTATAAACTATCTTAAATTTATTAAAAATTTTATTATTATTGATGATCTTATCCAAGTACTTTAACGAAATTGACTCTTTGCAATAAGTATTTTCTAAAAAAAGAATATATTTAAATGAATAGTGACTTTTAATCTTGGCATTTTTTTGTTGGAAATAAACTTCAAATCTTGGTGATCCAACAATGCGAATTTTTTTAAGACTTACACCATGAATTTTTTTAACTTGTTGTAATGATTGTTTTCCCCAAACTCCATAGTAATGATTTTTAAATACTATAGATTTTCCTGAAATATTATCCCAATTATCTACAAGATATATTAGTTTAATATTAAGTTTAAGTGCAATTTTATTTAAATCAAAATAATAGTTATCAATTGCTTTTGTTGGAAGAACAATAAGATCTGGATTATATTCTGATATCTTTTTTTCTAAAAAACTATTGGGTTTCTTTTTGTTCTGTATACTATTTCTTAATGATTTAAATAATTTTAACTTTAAAAAGAAATATTTTACATAATCCATCAAAAAATAAATACTTCTCAAAGGAAATATTAATGTTTTATAAATTTTGGACTCCATTTCATGATCGGTCCACTTATTGAATTGCAGAAATATTTTTGTAGATAGATGAAATGTTTTTGATTTTGATTGATTAACAAACATTTGTGACAAATATTCGTTTAAATATTTGCTACTTTCACCTGATGGGTAACTATTTTTAGAATGTTTAATTTTTTTTTTTATTTTAACATCTTTATCAAAAATAAAGTGGCAATTATAATTTTTTTTTAAGACATTTAATGCATTAGTTTCTATGTAATGACGATACATATTATTGTCTGAAATAATTATTAACAATTTTTTTTTCATTTTTAAAATTTAATATGTCTCTAAAATTTTTTAAGTTAATGAATAATATTTTTTTTTGTGATGAGGTAAAACCATATAATCTTTTGATCTAATAAAGTTTTCTAATTTTTTTATCATTTCATTATGCTTGGGTAATGAAAAGTTTTTTAACCAAATATCATAAAATTCATAAGTTAAAAATACTTGTCTATAAGAATTAAATTTAAAATAATGACGAGTATCATGAAAAAAATAATTGTTATTTGGAGAAAAATATTTCTTCATATAGTGAAATTCGTATAAATCATTTTTATTTATCTTAAATTTTATTTTATCCAAATTAAGCAAAAATTTTTTATATTCTAAAAAGTTTTTTGGATTAATTGAAAATTTATAATTAAAATGTGGATTATTTCTAGATGCATTAATGACTTTTACTCCATAAAATGATAGTTCACTAGCTATTGTGCCATAAAGAGTTAAAGCAAAATCAATATTTCTTCCAATAAAAGAATTTGATATATTAGATGGAATTGATTTTAAATTAGATAAACTATTTACATACTGGTTTATAATTTTTTTAGTATAGATATCTTCATCTGGGTGCCTTTTTATATACCAATCATAATTTGTTTTTTTAATCACTAATTTTAAAAATTCCAGCCATTTAAAATAATCTGGGAAAAAATGATTACCATATGTGTGTATACTGTCATTAAAAAGATGCGGGTAAATAACAATTTTAGATTTATCATTTGGCAAAAATTTGAAATTATTTTTTTTTGAAAAAGAAAGATTTTTTATATAATAGTACTTATTATTGCCTTCTGTTATGCTTTTTAGATATCTTCTTCCCTCAAGAAGACACTTTTGTTTTTTTCTTTTATTAAATCTATTAAATACCTTTTTATAGTACCTAAATGATATATCTGTTCCATTAATTCTATTTTTATACGATATTCTATTTGTTATGTTATAAAAATTTGCTCCATTAAAATAAAAACTTAAAATTTTATTATGATTTGCTATTCTTAAAGGAATTCCAGAAATATAAACTGAATGACACACTATAACTCCTTTAATATCGTGTATTTTAAATATATCTTTCCAGAAATAAAATAGATTCAGTGTTTCTAAAAAAAAAACTTTAAAATTCTCACTATCAATATCTATAGTGATCTCTGAGTGTTTTTTTAAATAAGAGTCATAAATTAAATCTCCTATCCAAATTTTTTCAAGACAAAAATCTTCTAAGTTCTTTAAGGTCTTTTTTGTTTTGTAAAATTTATGAAACTGTTTTTTAGCCTTAACTTTAATTTTTTTAGTATAATTTGGTTTTATAAACTTATCTGTTCCAAAAGATCTATAAACTCCAAAATTTTTAATTTTTAACTTCGTTCCTAGAAACCATTTTAAATTTTCTATGAAATTAGGTTTTTTTGGTGACAACAAATCATAATCTTTAAATGCAAATATATTGCAATTTTTTTTTTGTGAAAAAAAATTTGCGATGTATGAAAAAGCTACGTGGAGCCCTTGCCATCTGTTAAATTCTATTAAAAAGATTTTTTTAGTTTTTTTTTTTTTAAAATAAAAATTATTATGTTTTATAAATTTATTTTGAAAACTAAAATTTTTAAATTTTTCATTTAATGAAAACATTAATTATGTTTTAATTATTTATGAATTTCTATCAAGTTTAAAAGTCTTTTGTATATAAATTTAATATCTTTTTCTTTTAAATTAAGGCTAGAAGGCAAAACAATTGTATTGTTAAAAATATCAATTGAGTTTTTAATTTTTGTTTTTTGTGACAAAAAATTAGGCAACTGATGTAAGGGCCAAAAACCAGATCTTACTTCAATTCCATCCTTCATTAAATGATAGCCTATCTTTTGAATATTTTTTTTTGAAATCTTTTTAAAATATATGCTGTTAAGCCAAAAAACTGGTTTGTGTTTAGGTATTATTTTTTGTGTAAAATCAAAATGATCACTTTTAAATATTTTTCTATATATCTGTCCTACTTTTATTTTTTTAACTAATATATCTTTTTTAAATCTTTCAATTTGAGCTCTAGCAATAGACCCTAGCAAATGAGGCATGAGATAGTTATATCCTTCACCAATTGAATAATATTTTTTCCAGTATGGATCTTTTTTAGCTCTATAGGGAGAATTTCTTGATGCAAAAAATTTTATTCTTTCAAATAGTTTCTTATTACTTGTTGAAATTACACCTCCTTCTCCCACACCAATCATTTTTTCTGACCTTACTGAAAATATGCTTACATCTCCAAAAGAGCCTACCTTCTTTTTATTAATAGTAGCTCCTAATGATTCACTTGCATCTTCGATTACATATATCTTTTTTTTCTTACACAAATTTATTATCTTTAAAGTGTCTCTTGCTGGAAAACCGTATACGTGAACTAATTGCAAAGCTTTAGGTTTGTATTTATTAATAGCTAATTTTGTTTTTTCATAATCTAACCCTAGTGTATCTTTTTCTAAATCGACCATAATGGCATTTGCTCTACATTGTGACGTTGCAGATAAGTTTGATACACAGGTATAATCAGGAACTATCACGTTATCTCCATCCTTTACACCTAAGCTTCTTAAAACTGTGTGAAGTGCAGCTGTTCCACTCTGAACAGCAACTGAAAATTTTCTATTAATTTGCTTTGAGAATTTATCTTCAAATATTTTTGTATTTTTTCCGTTAATCGATAACCAGTTATCTTTCAATGCTTGATTTACATATTTTTTTTCTAAAGGAGATAGACTGGGAATGTTTAAGGGATATTTCATTAATCTTTAAAAAATATTTTTTTTTGATTTATACCATTTTATATATTTTAAAAACCCACTTTCTAAAGGATAGCTACTTTTAAAATTTAAAAGTTTTTTTGCTTTATGAGTTGATAATGTTCCTCTTTTTGGAGTCAATTTATCTCTCTTTTCGTATGTAACTTTAACATTTTTAAAATTTTTTTTAACTAAACTAAGCATATCGGTAATTTTTCTTGCGTTTCCAAATGTAATATTAAATATCTGGTTAATTGATTTTTTATTTATAATTATTTTGTAAACTCCATTCATCAAATCGTCTATATATGTAAAATCCAACTTATCTGTTCCATCTCCATTGATTATTATTTCTTCATTATTAATTGTTTTTTCTAAAAAAATTTGTCCTACTCGACTACTTATACATCTTTCACCATAAAGAGCAGAAGGTCTTACAATTGTGTATTTTAAATTATATACCTCATTGTAAGATTTTATCATCATTTCACAGCAATATTTTAATGTTCCATAAATTCCTTTAGGATTGCATATTGAACTTTCGTTTACTGAGTTTTTTTTAAAATCACCATAAACCATACTAGAAGAAAAAAATATGAAATGTGCATTGGTTTTTTTTGAAGCCTCCAATGAATTTTGTAATGTAACGAGACTATTATCAAATGTTTTTTGTGGATCTTTATTCGATCTATTTGCATGAGAAACCGCTGCCAAATGAATTATCACACCAGGTTTAATTTTATTAATTATATTCTTTATCTTTAATAAATTTTTAGCATCAATCTTGTGAATCTTAATTTTATTTTTTTTTAATAGATATAACCTTTCATTTAAAAAATTATTATAAATCTTAATTTTTTTGGCATTATGATTTTCATAATTAAGAGAATTTAAATTGTTAACACCAAAATTATCTATTACATCAACGCTAAAATTTTTGTTTTTTAAATAAATCGACAAGTTATGCCCAATGAATCCACAACCTCCTATAATTAAAACTTTTTTTTTCATTAAAATTTTTTGTATAATTTTATCTTTTTTTCTTTTTTAGTCTTTAATGACTGTTCTGCAAATAAAGCGACTAACATTAAATTGATTTCATTCATTATAATATCTTTATTGGTATTTTTTGAACTCTTTAACTGTTTTATATATTTTTTCAATAAACAATCTTTTCCATTATAAATCTTCTTTACTCTAAATTTTTTTGAAGCTTTATTGAAATCTCTTTTATTATATAACCGAGCGCCTAAGTCATCATAGATGAATGTTTTTTTGGTTCCATAGATCTTTAAAACATGCTGATGATTATGAACGCACCCATAATTTGCTGTAATTTTGGCAATTCCACCATTTTTAAAACTGAATAAAGAGGTTGAAAAATCATTTTGCTTAAATGAAGTATTTTTAGTTACCAAGTTATTTCCTGTAGTTTTAACTTTATAGGGAAACTTATTAAAAACTCTCAACATTATATCAATTAAATGAATTCCACCTCCAAGCATTACGCTATAATTTTTTTCCTTTCCTCTCCATCCATTTAATATTTTATTTAACCTTCCATAAAGATAATCTCCTTCAAAATAAAAAATATCACCAAAATCACCATTGGTAACTTGTTTGATAATTTTATTAAAAAGATTACTTTCTCTCAAAACAAAGTTGCACATTAATAATTTTTTATAATTATGAAGAACAAGGGAATTATAAATTTTATCCAGTTGATAAAAAGATGTACATAGCGGTTTTTCAACAAATAAATTAACATTTTTTTTAATTCCCTTTAATACAAGTTCAGCATGTCCATTGTCATAATTGGATATTGATATTACATCTATTTTTTTTTTGAAAATTTTTTCAATTTTAGCAATTTCTATATTTTTTTTATGTTTTATTTTTTTAATTTTTTTAAATTTATCACAAATATAAACTTTATTGATATTGTTGCTTTTTTTATAAAAATTTAAATGTTCATTTCCAACGCTACCTAGTCCAATTACTGCTGAATTTAATTTAAAGTTTTTCATTAATAATTTTTTGTAATGAGTTAAAAATCAAACTCATATCTGAAAAACCTAAATGTGGACCGACAGGAAGGCAAATACCTTTGTAGGATATTTCACAAGCATTAGGAAATTTACTTGATTTTAATTTATATTTTTTTTTATAATAATTCAAAACTGGTATTGGATGTGGATAATAAATGCTAGTTCCAATACCAATAGATTTTAATTTTAAAATATATTTGTCTCTTATAAATTTACTCTTGCATATAATGGTTAAGGCATAATAACTACTTTTAATACCATGCTCAGAGCCAGTATTTAAAATTTTAATTGTGTCTAATTTTTTTAGTTTATTGTACAAAAAATCATAATTTTTTTTTCTTTTTTTTAACAACAGGTTAATTTTTTTAAGCTGCTCAATTCCAATACTTGCTTCAATTTCATTCATTCTATAATTAAATCCAAGATAATTTACATTATAACTTCCTTTAAGTCTTTTACTGGGGTCTGAAATATCATATCCAAAAGCTTTAGCTGACTCTATCAAATTAAAAGTTTTTTTATTTTTGCATATAAGGGCGCCACCTTCTGCAGTAGTAATCAATTTCACAGGATGAAAAGAAAATGCCCCAATATCTCCAAAAGTACCAACATGCTGTTTGTTAATCCTTGAACCTAAGGCCAGCGCACAATCTTCAACAACAAATAAACCGTATTTATTTGCAATTTTAATTACTCGATTCATTTGAACTGGTTTTCCTAAAAAATGAGTTAGACTTATTCCAACTGTTTTTTTTGTAATATTTTTTTCGATTAAATTTATATCTATATTTCCATCAAAATTATTGCTGTCTACAAATACTGGTTTTCCACCAGCTAATTCTATTGCATGAGCTGTGGCAACATGAGATTGTGCTGGACAAATAATTTCATCATTTTTTTTTATTTTTTTTACAAAATAAAATAAATGCATTGCGGCAGTACATGATGATGCTGTTGTTACCGAATATTGACTTGAGTTGAAAAAATTTGACATTTTTTTTTCAAAAGTTTTTGTTTTTTTTCCATGGACAAGAATTCCTGTTTTTAATGTTTGGACAACATTATTAATTTCTTTTTTACCTATAATGGGTTTTGCAAATTTTATTTTCATTTTTTAATAAAGAGAAACATATTTCTTATATGAATAATTAAAATGTTTATTTTTAAGTTGATTTAAGATTCTTTTAATTTTATGAAAATCCCTAATTGTATCAATAGATAGGTTAATTTGACTGAGATTTTTCTTAGATACAAAGTTTTTAATCTTAAATTTTTTATGATATTCGTAAAAAAAACTAGTTATGTGCTCTTTATGTCTTTTTTTAAAATTTTTTACATTTTTAATAAAAGTTTTTTTTGAAACAACCTCTACAGACTGACCTTTTGGAAAAGTTTTATCTAAACAATTGGTAAACAAATCATAATTTTTAATGTACTTAATCTTTTTTTTCAAAATTTTAAAATCAAGTAATGGACTATCTGCACAGACTCTCATAAAATAATCAAATTTTTCTCTTTTGCATATTTTGTAAAATCGACTGCTAACATCAGTTAAGCTTCCTCTAAAACACTTAATTTTTTTTTTTTTGCACCATCTTGCTATTGCTTCATCTGATTTTTTGTTTGACGTAGCAATGATTATATCATCAAATAATCTTGAATTTAATGCACTTTCATAAACATATTCTATAATTGGTTTGTTGTTAATTTTTTTTAAAACTTTATTTTTTAATCTTTTTGAACTTGTTCTTGCTTGAATTATTGAAATTATTTTCATTTAACAATGAATTAACTTTTTTAAATCATATTTATGAAAAATACCTCTGGTATCAAAAATATGCCTTGAGTGCTTTAAAATCATTTTATAATTTAATAAATCGTGATCTGTACCAATTATAATTAAATCATATTTTTTTATGTTATTAATGCTTAGATTTTTTAAAGAGAAAAAAGCCTTATCGTTAATTTTTATTTTTTTAATCAATGGATCGTGAAAATGAATCTTTAATTTTTTAGAATTAAAAAAATTAAAGATTTCTTTAGAAGGAGATTCCCTATCATCATTAACATTTTTTTTATAGGCCATACCAATTAATAAAATTTTATTTAATTTTTTTTTTTTAGTAAAATTATAAATTTTTTTTATTGTCCATTTTAATACATCAATATTAACCTTTCTTGCTAAATCAATAAATCTCGAGTCACTTTTGTTTTTTTTGGCAATCCAACTCAAAAAAAGAGGATCAATGGGAATGCAATGACCACCTAAACCAGGGCCTGGTATAAATTTTGTAAACCCAAAAGGCTTTGTTGCAGAGGCATTGATTACATCATAAATATTTATATTTATTTTATCGGTAATCATTTTTATTTGATTAACTAATCCAATGTTGACCGCTCTATAAGTGTTCTCATAGAGTTTTGAAATTTCTGCTATTTTAATATTTTTAGTTAAATGGATTTTATCAAAAAAAACTCCATAAAATCTTTTTATTATTTTTTGGCAATTTGCAGTGTATCCTGAGACAACTTTGGTTGTATTTTGATATTTTATCTTTCCTTTTACACCCGGATTAATCCTTTCTGGTGAGTAACATAAATAAAAATCTTTCCCTATGTTAAATTTTTTTTTAATAAATTTTAAAAAAAGGTCTTCGGTAGCTCCTGGATAAACTGTGCTCTCCAAAATTAATACTTGGTTTTTTTTTAAAAATTTTTTAATTTGATTAAAACAATTTTGAATAATTCTCATGTCTGGCTTAAGGTTATCTCTCAGTGGAGTGGGCAAACATAAAATTACCAAATCTACTTTACTGATATTCTTAAAACCTTTTTTATCAAAAAGATTTTTTGAATTCAAAACCTTCAATTCTTGATTTGATAAATCTGAAATATAAGATTTTTTTCTTTTTAAAAGATTGATTTTTTCTAAATCTACGTCAAACCCAAATGTTTCAACTTTCTTTTTTGCAATAAGACATATCAGTGGGAGTCCGACATATCCAAGGCCCACAACACCAACTTTAAAATTTTTTGAGTTAATTTTTCTTATAATTTCTGAATACATTGTAAAGCTTTAAAATAAAAATCTTTATAGTAATATCATTATAAAGTAAATGTTTAGCTTCAAAAATTGATTAAACTCAAAAATTTATAATAATTAAATATTTATGAAAAAAAAAATAGCTATTTTTTTCAATTCTGAGCGGGGTTTCAAAGTTTTTACAAAATTAAAAAATAAATTCTTGTTTGATATCTATCTTTGTAAAAAAAACCTAGATATAAACGTTAAAAATAAACTTAACAAACAATTTTATAAGTTTAAAGTTATTGATAAAATTTCACCTCAAATTACAGAAAATATAATTGCTAAAAAATTTTTTTTAATTATCGCAGCTGGATGTCCATATATTTTTCCTCTAAAACTAATCAATGCTAGTAGAAATGGAACAATTAATTTACATGCTGGCGCACTTCCAAAATACAAAGGTGGTTCACCTCTTAACTGGCAAATTATAAACGGTGAAAAAAGATTAGGAATAAGTATTATTAAAATGACCCAAGCTTTAGATGCTGGCCCAATATATTCCCAAAAAAAATTTATATTTAAAAGAAAACATGATATTAGCCACGCCCATGCTATGGCTAATTATTACTTTCCAAAAATGACTTTGCAAACAATTCATAAAATAGAAAAAAATATTAAACCAAAATTTCAGCCCACTAATAGTTTTAAAATCTATAAACAAAGAAATGATTCTGATGGATTAATAAATTGGAATAAATTGAGCTCTAAAGAGGTAGTTAATTTTGTAAAAAGTATTACAAAACCGTATCCAGGAGCATTTTGTTATATAAAAGGAAACAAAACTAGGATATTTGAATGTAAAGACTCCAAACTAAATCCAAAAATATTACCGGGGACTATTTTTATTAATAAAAAAAATAAATATATTAAATGTAAAATAAATTCAATTAAAGTTAATTTTTAAAATGAAATTGTGGAATAAAAATTTAAAAAAAGAAATTGTTCTTGTTGCAGAAATAGGAGTTAATCATGAAGGATCTGTGACTAGAGCAAAAAAAATTATATCTGATGCAAAAAAAGGTGGCGCTGATGCTGTTAAACTTCAAGTTTTTACTCCTGAAAAATATATTTCATCTGACAATAAGGTGGGGCTTAAAAGAATTAATAAGTTTTTTCTATCAAAAGAAAAAGTAATCGAATTAGTTAAATTTTGTAAAAAAAAAA
>CERI01018980.1_pt1 | contig 28304 bp, 19 predicted proteins | sample 350261 | NCBI WGS metagenome assembly CERI01 (sample SAMEA2620979, study PRJEB7988) | marine metagenome | isolation source: saline water (ENVO:00002010), including
AAAAAAAAAAAAATAATAATAATTTTATAATAGGTAGAGGGGGTCAAACGTAATACTGTGCCCTCCTAACAGCACCGTCTAGCATGGGTTAAAAAGACTAAGGTCTCACACTACAAGTACAGCTGTTATAAGGTGCTGGGTTTTTTTTGATAGGGTATAAATATTTATTTTTTAACATAGGTCCGTACTGAGTAGCCAGCAGCCTTGATTTGTCCCGAAAAATCTTCGAGTCTATCTGATGGGAATTCACAGTGTGCTACATATCCACCAGTATAATCTACACCACATAGTCTGTGAAGAAGATCCGCGTCTCTGTGGTAAGCCGAACATGAAGTTCCTTTGATGAAAACAGCACTCGCTCCTTGATCTTCTATTTTCATTTTCCACCAGATTTTGAGAAGAGCATCGTTGTCTTTCCAGTTTTCCAATTCGTCCATATTCCATGGAAGAAAATCGTGCATGTGGCCCCCAAGGGGAAAGTATTCTTTCGACATCGGTGATTTTAGGTAAAATGTTACAAATAAAAGATAAAATACAAAATAACTTTAGTAAGTTGTATGGAGAATTTGTTATTCCTAAAAATGCTTACGAGAAACATTTTTGTAGTATACTGGGCTGGAAAGCAATCGATAATCGGTACTACGATGCCTTTGACGGTACCAACTACATAGAATTAAAGAAGGGTCAGAATTCGATGTATTTCGACCTTGTTCGATATGCGGAAATTGTGATCGGGAAAGGTACAGGCAATACCATTACGGTATTTTTGAAGTGGAACAAGCAGCATATGAATGTTACCGAAGCTATGGTTATTGATACTACAAAAATAATTGAATTTTTTAATATCACGCACGAAAAGGCCTTAACTTTAATTGAACTTCATAAGAATGTCCCTAGGCAGTTAAACATACTTGCAAGTGCCACTGCTAGTGATTTGCGTAAAATGTCTACGTACATAGTTACTACGCCGACCATTTACGAAGAAGAAATAGCTGCTACTTTAAATGAAGTAGAATGGCCGAAGATTTTGAGTATATATATAAATGAAAGTACCTGAAAATGAGTTCTACTCAGTCCAAATTGCTGGGAGAGGGCGTATACGCAAAAGTCTACCGACACAACAGTAATGCGTTGAAAATTACTGAAATAAACGGTCAACAAGACTTAATATCCGTTGTTCGGGAATATCACGTGTTGCAAATGCGTCTCCCATACTGTGTTCCAATTCACAAGTTTTATTACAAATGGAACTGTATGCATATAGAGTTGAGTTTGGCAGACACCACTTTGCGAAAAGAGATGCAAAATACATTGTCATACGATAAAATAATGAAATATGGGAAGCAAATGTTATTGGGTCTGTCCGCAATGCATAAAAACCATATTATGCATAGGGATCTCAAGCCAGACAACGTGCTGATTAAAAATGGAAATATCTTGCTATGCGACTTTGGTCTGTCCCGCCAGTATGCAAATGATTACGGTGAAGCTACTGGTTATATGGTGACTAGGTGGTACCGCGCCCCAGAGATATGGATGAAACAGCGTTATACGGAGAAAGTGGACATGTGGTCACTTGGTTGTATCTTACACCAAATGTTATACGGTGACGTCCCGGGCAAAACATTACCAGAAATTCGCAAATGTGTTGCCCACTTACCTGATGATACCACATTAGACAAGCTAATCAAAGGTTTGTTAAAAGAAAACTCGATGGAAAGATGGGATACCACACGCGCATTAAAAGAAATGAAGACAAAATGCGAATATAATGTCACACCGTCCGAGGTCAAACCAGACGTGCCATTTACAGATAAACGACAGGAGTATTTTATGGAATTCTACAGCAGATTTCCTGAGGAGCATAGGTGTTTATCGCATGGGCTAATGTTGTTCGACCAAGCAGTCTGTAATATGGAAAATATTTACAGTGCCATGGCGATATCATGCATGTTGTTTAAAACACGACCATCGAAAATGCTGAAATACATCTTAAAGACAAGGAAGCTGCCATTAAAAATAATTGCTAGATTCGTAAACGACGTTTTACGGTTAAAGCTAAAGACATCTGAATGGGAAAATTTTGAAGGTAGCTTTGAGGAATATTTAAAGTTGAATGGAATTAGAGCCATAAAGAAACGTAAAATTTTTGGTCATTAATGTACTAATCTATATGCATAAGTTAAAAAGTTTGTTTTTCTTTCAGTGTGTGATCCTTGCTGAAAATTGTACCTGCTTCTCCATTTGTTAACATTGTCTGCAACCGTATTCGACGTAAACATACGATGGATTTCTATGTTATTTCTCTGACCTATTCTAAGTAAGCGACCAATCGCCTGTTCCTCCTGTGCTTCATCTAGTCCGGGGTCGATGAATACTAAAGTATCTCCTTCTTCCAAATTCAAGCCCACGTTTGCTACATTAGTAGACAAAAAGAACAGGTTACACTCGCCATTTTTAAAGCGCTCCAAATTTCTTTTACGCTGTGCTCTTGTGCTTCTTCCGGTAATGATACAAGAAGAGAAGATCGATGAATAAAAATTTAACACAGTGTTAAATTGGGAGAAAACAACTACTTTGTTACGCGTGCTAAGAAGACTTTTCAAGTATTGAACGCGTTTACTCTCACCTTTTTGTTCATACATTGATACAATTGTTCTACACACTTTCCGTTTCCCTCCCGCAATGTCATAAACAAAAATATTGCCATCTTTTGTTTTTTCTTCCATCTTTGGTTTTATTTCTTCTAATGAATCCTTGGAAATGGCTGATCTACAGACTGGGCATTTTAAACTGTATTCCAATGCTCGATGTATACACCCATGGCAAAATATATGAAGGCACGGAGTGATGGTAGGTCGCTCCACAGTTTCAAAACACAGTGTACAAGAAGTTTCTGACAAGTTGTTCAACGATTTCTTTACTTCTTTTTGATACGTCGTGCCATTCAGTCTGTTTTGCAATTCATTTACTGCCACAGTTCCAGACTCGCATGGATCACCATACTCCCACATTGGCAACAGGTACGGGTCGTTTGCACAAATGCACAACTTGTTGATTAACGATTTGATAAGCATGTAGTTTTGCGTCTCCGAATGATACAACTCTTCTATTTTTTCTTTTATTTTGTGGTAAAGAACATCATACAATGCCCTTTCGTTTTCATTTAATTCAAAGGCCTTTAGAATTTCCTTTGGCTTTGGCATTTCTACTTCTAAAGATGGTTGTAAAATGAGATCTTTAATCGCATCTAACACATACTTCGTTCGTGGAAGATCTGTATAGTGTGTGTTTACGAAATGAAAAGGAGATCGATTGGTTTGAAACGGCGTTATTGCTAACATTTTCATTTGCGTGGAAATATTTTTAAACGTTCCTTTTCGAAATGGGGTAGCAGATAAACACCATCTGTATTTGGCATCGACAGCTTTGCATGCGTTCGCAATATTACAATGATAGGTTTTAATTGTATGCGACTCATCAAAAACCACGCGGTCGAATTGAACAAAGACATCATTGTACTCTGAATCCCTGTAGATAGAAGATAGTGTTCCATAAGTAGTTACTGTAATGTCTGTATCTTGTACAGTTCGTTTCGTGTTATAGAGCTCTGATACCGTCAACGAGGTAAATTTGTTTACTTCTGATATCCATTGGTCCATCAACGATAATGGCACAACGACTAAAGTCCTTTTTACACGTTTACCTGCTATTAAAGCTAAGGTGCAGATGGTCTTCCCATATCCAGTTCGGAGGCCTAGAATGCCACCGTAGAACTTTCTGTTGTGGCAAAAGCCACTGATAACGTTAAAAAACCTGCCCATTTTTGTTTTAATATCAAACACATATCGTGGGTTCTTCTCACGTTGAAACATGTCAAAAACAATTTGACGTTGAAATGGTTTTAATGGTAATTTCATGGGAACGTCAACAGCTCCAGACGATAAGACTGGTATTTGTGGAAGGTCGGATAAATGGCACATAATTCTACATACGTAATCGTATACAAATGAACCGGAATGCTTTGCAGAGCGGAGACTCGGTAACTCTGGAACACGAACAACAACCCTTAGATTGTCACCATGGTACGACACAGACGTCTGAAAGAGTTTTTTACCAGTAATAAAATTTTCAACCCGCAATGCTCTTCTTCGTTCATGCGTAGAGCGGTTTAAACGATCGGCAATGTACGGTAGACAGTCGTCCGAGATGGAATTTAACAATTTTGTATCGGATTGGTGTTGGTACAGTTCATAATCGTATTCGAGGAACCATGGTTTAAATTCTTTTTTCCAGTATGCCCAATGAAACTCGAGCCATAATAAGTCCACTAGCACGTCAATATCCTTATTACTGGATCTCATACATCTAGTGTTGGACTGGTGCAAAAAGAACCATAGATCATCTTTTAAGGAATCCGGATCGGGTAACGTTTTTGAAGAGTAAGATGAAGTTAATTCTAGAAAGAGAGTCTGAAACGGAATTTCAATTACACCCACTGTATCCCAGTTTCCGTAAAATGGATCTGTGTTCATTGTCTGCATAGTTAATTCGTTTTCTTTTACCCAGAAACAAGCCATATCGTTGCGTCGAATAAACATGTATCGATCCGCAATACCTTCGTAGTCAAATACATACCCTGAGCTCCCCCTGTAGGTTGCCAGAGCTTGAATATATTTATTTGTTAAACAGCAGGAGCGCAATTGGTAGTTGGCAAACGATTCGTCCGTTTTGGTTATCCGATTTGAAAATATAGAAATTGTAATAATGTGACGTACATGCAATGGTTGAATGTCAACGGTATCAATAGCACGTCTCACAACAACAGCTGGTATACTAAATGTGTTTGCATCATATAATACCCACGTACCCGATTGTAAATTCTTACGAAAGTCTTCCGTATTCCGCACTACGTCACATGGGCGTACACCTGTTGTTCCATGACGATATGGTTGAAATCTGTTTTTTATTTTCAACCCAAATCTCTGATTTCGGTTAATATCCGAAACAAAATATTCGTTTGAGTTCCAAAGCACTTGGCTACCAACTTTAAGTTTTGTATTGAATAATGGCTTTCTCGGCATATAATTATTATAAACCGACTATTTATACTACAAAAGAAATTATTAAATGCGTTTTATCCTTGCAGTATCGGACGATCACAAGATTGCTTTAGGTAATAAATTACCATGGAGGATATCGCACGATTTTCAATGGTTTAAAATGAATACATTTAATGAAACGGTTATAATGGGACGAAAAACGTGGGATACCTTAAAGAAACCACTTCCAAATAGAAGAAACATAGTTGTATCAAGAAGAAATGTACCGGGTGTAGAAACCATAGTTAATATTAGCAAAATAAAAGATTACAAATATGCATGGATAATCGGCGGTAGTCAGCTGTGTTCGCAACTATGGAAATCTGGTGATATTCTCGTCTTAACCTACGTGCATACAACCGTACCAAATGGTCTACCTATAGAAATACCACCGTTAAAATGTCTATGGAGCAAGTCATTCGATGGGTATACCTTTACGATAAACAAAATCAGGTAAATCCACCCGCAATGGCCACTATAATGGCACATAACACAAACATGATTACAGCCAACCCAACTAGCATCCAAAATAGTTTCCAACTAAAAGTCAATTTCCTTCTTGGGGCAAACGCAATAAGTTTTTCTTCGGTTGACAATTCTAATATTTCCAATGCACTTGCCATCAACAACGCGTAACTAAACATTGATATGCGTCCAATAACATTGCTACTATCATACATGCCGCTACAGTCGGTCCATTTGAAGGAAAATAGCCATTCACTTGGTTTTATGGACATTACTATAAATGCCCCGAACACTGTTGTTACCAGAGGATACACATAGGATAAGACCCTCTCATAATAAAAGAAGAGTCCGAAAGTGACTAAAAAGTGTAAAAATGTTATTAAAAAGAAAGACCAATGGTACAGACGACAATCGTTGGATGGGAGAGTGTCCGTCATTAGCTCGTTTATGTGTTGGTGCCATACTGATACTGAAAACAAGAGAATAATAGTTCTGGTAATGGTATACATTTTATTATTATTCAGTTTAATTTATACACGTGTACTTCCCATTCGTTTTTACACAGGTGTGCAAAACCTTTCCATTTCTTTTCACAACTTCCTTGTCACCATCAAAGAATACGAACTGTTGTGTCTTAAAGTATGCAGTGCACGGTTTTTTCCCACAATGAGTCATCCACTTGGATCCATACTTCCAATCCACATATTCTTGGCGTATTGTCGGAAGAAGATAGGGTCCATACGGCACCAATTGCGGTGGGTATAGCCATTTTTTTGGCATTGGACTGCAAACTCTTCTGTCCACTACCCTGCAAAAGTCGTTGCAGTTTTCCTTCGTTCCCACTGCCCCCATACATTTGACTTTGTTGTTCTTCTCTTGAAACAGCCACAGATCAATGTACGGCTTTGCTGTGGTAACTCCGGGGATGTGGACATGGTACCCAAACGAAGTATAGCTATGTTTCAATTTTAGACGCTTCAGTGCTGCTTCAATTTTTTTCAAGTCGATGCTCATGAGCAGGATATCCGCGTCTTTGTCCCAATGGTACCAACCATGGTTACGGTACGCTCCTAAAGCTGAACCAGCCATTAAAAAGCTGTCAATCTTCACACGGTTTAACTCTCTCATGATGTTCGCAACCGTATCGTACTTAGAACCATCTTTATTTCCCCACAACTGTACATATACCGGAGTTTTTCGAAACAAAACATCGACTGCTTGGTTTCCAATGTTAAATACTTTTTCGAGTCCATATCCTCTACTTTTCATAAACTGTATCAGTTTGTCCTTTTCATCGCGTTGTGCTTTTGTCTTTACATTACGTTCAACTTGCACGAAGGTCACATCAAAGGTATCAAAATCGAAAGTTTTTAAGATGGCAAGCTCGGAACCTTCTGTGTCTACGGTCATATAATCTACATGAAGCATATTCTGCTCTCTCAGAACATTGTTTAAATCAACACATGGAACGGTTATAATTTTATCGATTTTATTGGTCCATCTAGGATCGTCCACATGGTCGGCAATACCGCTCCACCCCATGATCTTAGACGATGCAAATTTAACCTCTTTCATTCCAGATGGGCAAACGGCATTGTTGTAAATGGTTGCGTCACGTACTTGTTTTAAGTGAGGGATGTATTTTTTCTCTGCCTCAATCATAATTCCACGCCAATTGTAAGCTTTTTCAAAGTAAAAGGTATTGCTATATTCGTCTCCCTTTAGCCCGCCAAATTCTACGAATGTACCCGTGTTTCTTTTTTTGTCTAAAAACTTCGAGTCAACATACTTGTCCTGCCCGGCCTGTGCAATGTATCTGGGTTTAACCTTTAATTTGGGTTTAACCTTTTTAACTTTTGGTTTAACCTTCTTCGAAATCTCCGGTTCTTTCCAAACAACATCCCAATGTTTTTTCCATGGTTTGTCTTTTTCAAGCAGTTTAACTTTGCCATTTGCGTTGTATGGTGTCAAATGGGTAGATAGTGTTTTTATTATATCATTAATGGATGAACACCGTTTCGCCACTTGGCCCCACTCCATTAAGATACCTTTTACATCGTGTGTTTTGAAGAATTTAGTTGCACCTTGCATCATTTGACATTCCGATCCTTCTATGTCAATTTTCATGATGACTGGTTGGTTGTTTGGTATATTAAAACTATCCAATGTGTATGCCATAGCATAATCTTTGTGTTCTTCGCTGTCCAATATATTGATATCGTTGTCCTCCAATGTTTTTGTACCACCTACATTTTGTTTCAACGGTTGAAAACTAACCTTTGTTGGTCTGTTTGACAAGGCCACCCCATACAATGTGATATCTAGTTTATTGTCAATAATGGAATTACATTGACGTTTTAAATTGATATGCAATGGCTCAAATGCAAAGACCTTGTGACCCTTTGCGGCTGCAAATAGTGAATACATTCCAATGTTCGAACCAATGTCAACAACGTAAGCGGTTGGGTATTTGTTTAACATCGATTCATATTGTGAGATAAAATGGGGTTCCCAAATTCCCTTCTTTTGCAATGATCCGGACACGTACACGTCGTCTTTGTATGGGTGTGTATATATAAAAAAGGGAGGGTTTGTTTTCGTTATTACTCGTTGACCAGACGTTTTTGTTTTTTCACATGGGTAGATTTTTTGTGAGCACCCATATTGACCCTGATGCCTCTCACAAAAGTCATGGACCACAACACCGGCAGCACATGCAAAACATTCCTTTTTTAATTCTGTACAACATTCTGGCATCTTATTATGCAGTGTTTTCTTTAGTCTTTCCTTTAGGTTCTCCGCGGTATCGTAGACCTGCGTTTCTGTAACTTGAGCACCATAGTACAGTATAATAATGGATGATGCAGATAAAAGAATAATAAGAAATAAGTAATCGCTTTTCATTTCTAACCAATATGGGGACTTATATAGTTTCATTTTGGGGTATAAATACCTTGTATGTATCAAAAAAATGTGGAAAACCCTACAATCGTGGACAAATGTCACTTTAACGGACATGGGGCACAAAGAAAAGGCCTTAAACAACTTGGAAAATGCGTACACATATTACATATTGGCAAATGACACTTTGAATGCCGAGAAAATATTATGTGACATTCCGTTGACGGAATTGGAAGAAGAGTATGAAATACACCCAGATGTTCGAATTCTTCGTTTTAAGGGTTTACGTGGTGTATTCGCTACAAATGATATAAAGGAAGGCACCATTGTGTTCAGTATCCCCAGAAAAGAGTGTTTGAATGGAACAAAAGAAGAATTGGTGGAACGGTTGAAGGAAGATACCGTATACACAAGATCAATGCCGGACACAAAGTTTCCTGTGATGTGGTCGGAAAAGGAGAGGAACGATATATCAGTGTCACCGCTACGTTTGGAGTTGGAAAAGAAGATAAATTCTATTGACAATTTAAAGCTACGGTCATTGGTGGGTAGTCGTTGCTTTGCAGACAAGGACGTAGACTATCTTGTGCCGTTTGCGGATATGATGAACCACTCCAACGACAATAATATCGAATGGTTTTTTACAAAGAATGACTTTGTGATGAAAACTACAAAGGATGTAGCCGCTCATACGGAGTTATTTGATTGCTATGGTAAAAAGAGCAATTACGAAACCTTTCTACACTATGGATTTGTGGAAACAAGCCCATGGAATGTCATTCGTATGATTGCAACTTTACCACCAAAGATATACAAGCATCGTGTTAATCCAAATTATTTCCAAGAATCGTTCGAGTTCGAATTGAACGGTCAGTACAATGGAGGCACGGTCGAAATCTTTTCGTTCTTGCGTTACATTCGCTCGAAGGACCCAAGGTGCCCCACGTCTCTTCAGGGATATTTTCGTAAACCGATTTCACGTGAGAACGAAATGTGGGTCTGTAAAATGTTGTATAACATCTTAAAAACGGAAGTTAGGCGTCGTGTCGAAAAAACTGCATATGGTATTGAAGCCCCTCTGGCAGTATCGTTGCTGCAAAGCGAGATGGAGGTGTTGCTTCGTTGGGGAGAAACACTGACGACAGCTATTCATGTCATGGAACAACATGATAGAAAGCCGTTAAAAAATACGAAAAACGTGTATCTGCAAATGATTCGCAACTTAAAGTTTTACAATTAAGTATAAATTAAAGTATGTTTGTTACAAATGAGATTATGTTTAGTTGGTGATCGATGTGGAAAGACTTCATTATTACAACGATGGATGCACCCGCACCGGCCCATTGAACCTGAAAGCACCGTGGCGATTGATCTTAAATCATTTTCTATATCTATTGATAAACGGAGAGTTATCATTCGGGCATGGGATTGTAGTGGGAGTAATGCGTATGATAGTTTGTTGGACAAGTATATCTTTAACTCGTCTCTGACTCTAATTTGTTTTGACCTGACACGGATGGATTCATGGATTAAAGCTCAATATTGGATAAAACGATGTCAAGAGAAGCCGTTTTGCTTAATTGGCACTAAATTGGACCGAGAAAGTGAACGTGAGGTGAAGGAATACACCATAAAACAACATTTAAAGGAAGTTGGCTTTGTATTATATCATGAAGTTAGCGCGTATACTGGAGAAAACTGTACTGATTGTCTACAAATGATTGTTCGCGAATCAATACGGAATGTTGATGTCTTTACTGTAAACGATTTCCAAGACAAATCTACTTGTTTTGTCATGTAAATGTATAAATATGACTATTGTATAAGTTAAATGGATATAAATGATGCTGCAACAAAATTTGAAGACTGGTTTATGATTATAGTGTACGTTCTTTTGGGTATTGTTGTTTTGCTAGTCTTGAATGCTCTAGCAAATCTTATTTCGTGTTGCAAATGTATGTATAATTGCATTTGTTGTCCTGCTCGATGTTTTCGAAGAAAATACCAACAGATGGAACCCTAACGGATTCGTTTTCTTTTCCTCGATTGTAAAAAGACTTGATCGTCTAATTTCATTGCAAGTTTCCGTTCCTGTTGAACAATTTTTTTCAGATCGATATATACCGTGTTACGGTGTGTCTCCAAAGTAACGAAATGTTTGTTTTTTTGCGAGCATTTCTCAATGAGTTTTCTAAAATGTAGTACATTTTTCACTTTACAATTATTTACCTTTTGTATGATATCAAACGGATGCATAGATCGTTGTGTGTCTAAGTAGGTTTGTCCCGGGATATGCGTGCATACTACAATGCTTTTCATGTTCATATTTTCATTTATTGCATTAGTTATTGGGAAACATTTGTCGTGTGGTATACACATTTCCTCTTCCTCGTCCTCTTCTAGATGATTTAAGGTCAAATCCATAAACACTGCGCCTCCGAAAGTCACATATGGTACATCCTCCCAACAATGATATTTCTCCCTAGTTTGGAAAGTAATAATGTCGGGATTAATGGGAACGGTCACAATACGTTTTCTTTTGTATACTTCAAATTCGATGGTTCCCGGGTCCAGAGACATGATAAATTCGTTGTTTGTAATGTGAACGCGTTTTTCTGTCCACTCTACTTTGACCAGTCCGTCCGAGTCTACGTCGTAGATACCATTTTTGTTAATAATTTTTAGAATGATATCTTTTTGCGTAAGTCCGGCCTTATCGGCTGCTTGTTTCGGTATCACTTTGTCAACCAAAACACCATTCATTTGGTCCATTTTATGATATTTCAGGTAATCTTCAGTTAAAATTTCTGTGTGAAGACCCCATGAAGGTAGTTTCATCAATGGCGTTTTGTAGGAGGCCCAATACTTAAAAAACCGTATGATTTGATGTATTGGTACACACAATCCAATAGCCTCGGTATCTGCCTCGGATGCTGTGCATATTCCAATAACTTTGTGGCTATGCATCAATGGCCCGCCAGAGTTTCCCCCATTTAAAGAGATATTAATCTGGATCATACCTAAGCCCCTACCACTTATTCTTCCACCACATAGCTGCACATCGCGTGACAGAGATGGAAATCCAATTGCGATGACATTCTGTGAATTGCCCTTCACACATTCGGTATTCAATTTCAAGTTAGGGATATTGTCCAGAAAATCTTGAATATTTTCATCCCTCCATGCCACATGGGGTCCATCTGGATCGATGGTCAGGATGGCCACGTCCAAAGATGGCACCACGTGAATTATCTTTGCTGTGAGCCTGTTAAACCCTTTGGATGGATAGCATAATTCGACGGTTTTGGACTGGATGGAATCCACTACGTGAAAATTAGTCAGTAAATACCTGTTACCGGGTTTTACGAAAGGAGCACCGAGATCATTGGGATTGATAAAGAAGGCTGTACCACCAGCTTGAAATTCTTCCTCCACGATATTTGGTTGGGACCAATTGAACCCGGTATGGACTCCCATGACCTTCATGACGGATTGTTTTGCTCTTTGTACATCTTGTGGACGCATTTACTAACTTCAGAGTCATATATATACCCCAAATAAAAATACAAAAATAAAATTTAGGGGTATAAATATATAAAAAATACAAAACAAAACAAAAAATGTCTGGTTCTATAAAAGAATCGTTCGAGAGAGCTTTTAAAGACAAAAACACTGTGAACAAGAAGGTAGAAAAGTACGAAAGCGACGATGATTCAGGCAAAGAACATGAGAAACAGGTCGAAATGAAACGTGCTAAGAAGCGGAAGCGCACAACCCGCAAACCCAATAAGACCAAAAAAAGTGTTTCACAGTTTAAGGTTCGCACCGCTCCTACTAAAGAGCGTGTAACAAGTGATAAATATCCTGAAATACTGAGTGTGGACAAAGAATTTTCCTCCAACCATCAGCAGACGGAGTTAATTATCGCTCAAACAAGGTTTTTCAAAAAAGAAAACCAAGACGCTTGGTCACGCACAGGCGAGTACCAACACATGAGACCAGTGGATTACCTGTTTGTGCGTGCATTGATCCAACGACCACCGATTGCCCATTTCGACATTCACCAGATGAACGACCGTGAACGTTTGCGAAGTAACGTTGAACCGGTGACACGGGTGTACGAAGAAAGTTATCTTTGTGAACCAGTTGGTTCTCAGCGTCCGTGTCTCATGGGAAACGAATGTGAGGGACTATGTATTACCAATGCAAAAGACCGTGCATTTATTCTTCGTGAATTCTTGAAACCATCCGAGCAAAAGATATATCAGAACACTGGTAAATATCCACCGGAACAACGTTTATGCCTTATGTGTAAGAGAAAAGAACTGGCAAGGGCACACACAAATGTTCGTGCTGATGGCATGGGCATCCGGGAGGATACCATTCTAAGCGATACACGCAATCTTGTCGATGTTCCCGGGGAATATTGCCTTAAAGACTGTATCGTTTCATCCAGAAATGTGTATGAAGGTATATTGGACCCTGTGGTCTTACATGTCCGTTCTGCATATCTTTTGAAGGAAAAGAATGGAATCAGATACTACGAACAATGGCGCATGGGCCTCCCCAGTAAAAAAAAAGAGCATTTGTTCAATCTGCCCCCTCGTTCGCCCCCTCATCCGTCGAAGTGAGCGGGGCTATATACCCTTTTCTCGACGATCTAAACTCAGTTTTACACCCACACTTTGCAGGAACACAGTACGAGCAATGTTTTGTGGGTAACTTCGTCGATAGGGTGCACACATTCGACCTTTCGCAATGGAATACAATGGTCTGGAACCCAGCCGGTATTACACATGCGGAAGAAAATAAACGAATTTACTGTACACTGGGTTACCAAATGTCATTAATTGATGACCTTATGCAATTGTCTCATAATAACAACGAAATTCAATATTTCTTGGCAATGTATATGGACATGCATATCCCCTTAATGATACACATGGAGGACGTTCAAACCTTTACGGATGAATATTTGCTTACCGATTATGGAAATAAGGCACCCATCCAAATATATGAACCAAAAATTTCCTTTATATTTCACCAAGGACTTATTCCAAATGTAATCAATTGCATTACGGAGTGTTCATTTTGGTCAGATGTGCGGTGCAAAACCAATCCCATCGTTCATATTTTATCAAAAGGTTTGCCACAACGTTGCCAAATACGCAACATGAGAGAGATATTGAATAAGTACTCGCGGAAACATGAAATTGTATACAACTTTATATTGTCTTGTCTGAAATGCTCCTTATTGGGAATGTACAAGACATGTTTGAAACGACCTAAACTGAAGGTGAGGATACGATTACACCGAACGTTCAACAACATGAGCAAAATTGACATGTTACAATGGATGTTGGGTGAACATCAGCAACTCCTGTTCTACGTTATCAAGGAATTTCTTATCTTTGGTGTTCGTGATATACCGAGTATTTATGATGAAATTGAAAGGCGCTATCACTGGGATAAATTTGAAAAATGCGTCAATGATGCTATGAATATGGTCCGTGGTTTAATAGTAGACGACGAACGGATTATGAATTTCAAAGGCATCGAAAGTTTATTGATCTCAAAGAATAAACAGCAAGTTCACCACTTATTTCGTCCAACTAAACACAGTTTTTGCAACGTCGTTTTAGATGAATCTAATAAGATAGACGATTCCAATTTCGTGGACTACATTCGGAAAGAAACCGACGAAAGCAACTTAAGCCTTATGTACAACATGGCAATACGAGTTCCAGTTTCAAAAATAACGGAATTCGGATGGTTAAAGTACTTCAAAATTTCAGAGCAAGTCATCAAAAAAATGAATCAGCTTCAAGATATGTACAACATCGATGGAACGAAGGGCTGTCTGAAGAGCTTTTTAGGAGAATTGACGAGATACGAATTTGAATGCGTACGGGACATTTGTGAAGCTTTCAATCGTAAATTCCATATACGTATCTTCAGTTTGCCGACGCATATCTACATTCAGCAATGCAAAGCATTACGACGAAAATATTCAGTGCCAAATGGAGAGCCAATGAAGGAAAAAATTGGAAAGACATTTGTCTGCTTCCAGTGCAAACAATTCAAAGGATTTATTACAAAGAAAGACAAGGGCAAAATACAAAATTTGTACGCATATGGCCACTCTAAAATACTTATCGATGATGAAACAATGAAGTTTTACTGTGGTAAGAGAACTGAAAAAGTCGATTCTAAAAAGCGAAATCAACATGTTCCAGAATATTCCTCCTTCATTGATGTTGACTTGGAAAAGATTAAAAAAGCCAACGATACACGGAATAGAAAGCGTCATGCAAAAGAAAAAAGGAAAGAGCTTAAAAACAAGGTCTGTTCCCAAACTGAACTGGTATCGCTTAATTTATCAGGCGTCATGCTTGAATTCTATGGTAACATGTACATGATATGTCCGTCTTGTGCCAATTACATGCAAGTAACATCCGAAAATTTCACCGAACATGGAATGTACTGTGGTTGTTGTCTTCAAAATGGTAAACTATACACGGATGTATTTTGCGAATGGTGCAAATGCGCAAAAGGTAACGAAGCTTGGTCTCCGATCACCGTACTGGACGATGGAAAAAAGAAAGATATATATCTGTGCAACGGTTGTCTAAAACCTTGGATTCGAAACGCTGAAACATGTCTACCTATAGATACAATCAAGAAGGGACTAGATCAAAAATGGAAACGCTTACAACATCCGGGTCTATAAATAGATATTACTTATTTTGTAATGAAGTACCATTTGTACATAATATTTAACGGTATCGTGTTAACATACTTTAACACACCAATGATAGGAATATGTGCTTTCTTTTTATACATAATGTTCGCATGGTTTCATTCGTGTGTATACTTAGCAGCGTACCCAATGGATTTTAATTCTGGGTCCTATTGTATACAATGTCGAAAAACAACCGGGACATCCATGGAACACTGTAATGTATGCCAGAAATGTGTACCGAAAGAATGGAAACATTGTACGATATTACAAAGATGTTGTCCCCCGGATCTGAGAAAAAAGTGGTTAATAACCCTGAAATTATTCATCATTTGGTACACTGTGATAACAATCATTTGTTCATTGCAGTATGTCTATTTGTCATTTTTGCTCCCAATTCACCTAATTGTCTTAAAATCCACGTATCGGAAAGCGAACAAGAGTATAAATTATAATTCTAAAACTGATAAATGAGTCACATTGCATTCGAAGAGATACAAATGGAAGCAGAACAGACATTAGATTACATTGATGTAGGGATGGCCGTGGCCATTTTCTTTTCATTACTATTATTTTGTAGAAGTATAAAACGTTAAAATACAAACCCATTTTTTGTTAACACGCGTGGTTTACGGACCGGTGTATATTCTTCACTCTCCCATCCATACTTTACAATCGCCTCTTTTGTAAACCCTAGTTTATCCCAATCCGCAGCAGCCGGCTGGAAGTATGTTTTGATATCGGTTAAATCATCGGTCAGTAGACGTAGAGTCTCGCAATTACCCCCTAGCTGTTGCAATTCACGAAGTCGAAAACCTAGCTCATGCAAATGGGCAATATCTATCTTTAAATCTGCCAACTGTCGAATGGTTAGACTGGTCTTCATCATATCGGATGCTCTCAACGATAAGACCTCCGTCATCTGGTGCCAATCAATTAACTTAAAATGCTCCGGTTTAAACCCCATGGTGATCATATGATGCCATCGAAAGCCGAAGTCTAACAAGGACGATGTTTTGTAGATACTGCTCATAGTTGACCAATCTACCCTTTCTTCTATTAAATCCTCTGGTGTTACGCCCTTCAGTTTCAATGTGTCCAATGAAGTTCCGGTTTTAATCATATTTAATATAGACTTTTCCGTAAGCCACGACATAAAACCTTTCTTTTTATCGTCCACATGGGACCGACGAGCATCGATGAGCGATTGAATGGCTCGCATGCGGTCTTCGCCTAAGTTGATGCACGCCTTTGCTTTTATACATACAGGACAAGTAGAAGTTATGAATTCGCGCGAATAGGTAAGAATACAGGATAGATGGAATTCGTGCCCGCATGCAAAGGTGGCCACATTTGGTCTTACTTTACCAGACACTTTAATTTCATCATCACATAAAATACAAGACATTTGTAAAGAAAAATAAAACTTTTATAGGGAATTATATTAATACGGATTCCTTGGCTGCAAGATTACTTCCACACGATCACCTTGACGAGCATAGGATGCCACTTTACCAATAACACGTTTGTTCAATTCTTGGTATGCATTAAGAAATTGTTTCAAATCTGCCGCCTCACCTTTCAGCGCTGCCCCTTGTGCAGTAACCAATGCTTCCAATTTCTCCCTCTTATTGACCAACGCCGCGTTGATACCTGACTTAGCCACAATGGCAGCTTGCAACGCGGCTTCAGCGGTACGGACAGCCTCTAGCTCATTTTCAACGCTACCGCTTGCTGCATCCAGTAGATTCGTTGAAAGGTTTGCGTTCACAACAGCTTGACGAATCAATTCATCTCCGATATTTGTTTTCGTCAGACAGAAGCGAATTTTGTCTCGTGGAATACCTTTGTCGCGGGTAAGTCGTTTGTTGATCTTCAAGTTCAAGCCCAAAGATACGGAGTCTCCGGGTTTCAAGGTGTCTTGTCCCTCGTTTAGAAGGGTCACAACACCGCCTACTTGGGCAACAAACCCTTGTTCGCTGTAGGCTTTGGTAGGTTTGTATTCCGTGGTAGCAACACCAACATATTGGACTTTACTCAATATATCTTGTGCTATTTCTAGAGGACCTTCCATCTCGGATTTCAAGCCGTTTGCCATCGAAAAGCAATGGGTATACCCGTCGTGGTACATGGCACCTGCTTTCATGCATACAAGAAGCTCGTTCTCTTTCACATCAAAATTTTCTCGTCGGGTTCGTCCGAGTTGCAACTCATTTGCGGTGGGTCGTACAGACATGGCCTCTGCCATGGTTTGGTCGTCGTAACGGACATTTAAATGGAATCCGGGTCCAGCAATTCTGTTTTGTCTACGATTAAAACTCATCTTTAGATATTCTATATAACAGAAACAAATACTTAAATAGTTTACTTTTTTAGTTAAGAGAAGATTAAATCATGAGGATCTCAATTCTTGGCAAAAGCGTGTACTGATCACTTTCTCGGAGCGCTCGTTTGATAAAGTTATCCGATGGAACTTTGGCGACCGCGTGCGATATAACCCCTAGCGGAATATGGTGCACAAGCTTGTCGGTATCGGCACCATATTGACACTTTCCATTCACGGTACCAACTATTTGAAGTATTGTATTCTCGGTAACAAGTTCCCCGGGCATCAAATTTCCGTTGGGATGAACATACATTTGATAGCGACCACGTATATCCGCAACCTCTTGGACTGCTAACCCAACGGTATCACCCCGTTTCAATTTCGACCCAAATATGTTTGCGATCATCGCACGTCCAAACACATCGCAATTGTACAGCTTTTGCAACATACTATTGGCCATCATGTCGTTGCGCATGACTCCAAACAAACGCCAGTCATCTAGAAGCTGTTTAAGATCTTTAGGACACATTTTCTCCAATGGTGTTTTGATATTATCTTGTGCTTTCGACGTTTCCAGCAGATAGTTCAAGGTCGGAATATCGGCGGCTGTGCACAAATGTTGAGTACAATCTGGTCCCGCAAAGATGCAAGACCCCTGATGGAAGCCTGTTTCAAATCCCTGTGACCACGGTCGTACCATCAATGGAAGAGAAGCAGTAGTGTTTGTATCGTAAGTAATTTTCTGATTGTGTAAGGTTGGGTTACGCAATTCTTGAAAAGATGGTGGTGCTGTACTTCCAGCACGAGGTCCACCCGGATCACTTAAGGAACCGGTAGTTGCAGCATTGGATAATCCAGAATCGGGCTTTAGGGTCAAAGGTATCATTTAGTAATAATAAATGGATATATATAGTCCAATTTTAATATTTACGAAAAATCGTATGGTTTTATACTGTGAGACTCTTTCTTTTTCTCTTTTCCAACGGATGTTCTGTAATACTTAATTAAATCCAACTTATGTTTCGACAGTTTGATCCATTCGCCCATGGCTCTGGGGTTAATCGTTTTTCTTCCTGTCTTTGTGTTCATGGTGGCCACTTGGTTCTTTCTGAAATGGACCTGCATATTGTTTATCTCTAAGATTTCTTTAGAAACAATGTCTTTCAAGTTCAACCGATGGAGTGTGTAATGTTTCCGTAGTTGTTCGACGGTAATTTCCGGTGCTTCCAAACCTTGGTTCAATAACGGTTGGCGTACTTGAGCATCGTATAGTGCTGCTAGGGTCTTATATATTTCTTCGCTAGAAGTGTTGCCGGTCATGCTTTGTTCCATTTGATTCATTCGTTCTATGACACTTGCATCGTTTTGATGGTATTGGCATAATGGGCAATCGTGTTCTTCTTCCTCCGTGATCATGTCGCACGATTCTTCTACCTCATCGTCTACTTCTACTTCTGGTTCATCGTCTACTAATTGATCAAATATTCCGGGCATTTCTAAAATAAAAAAGATGTTATATAGGTAATTATTCATCTTCTAAATCAATAAAATGACCCATTTCTCTTTTGTTGTCAATCTGTGATTTTTCATGGAATAGTAGTTCAATGGTGGGGTTGAAGTCTAGCTTTTGAAAGCATATGCCTTTGCACTTTTTATTTAAAATGGAAAGCCATAAGACAAATGCATGTTTTACAGAGGTTCCCTCTGGATTGGTATATAGTCTTCCTCGAAAACAAACATAATATTTCCAATACATGTTCAATATAACAGGTACAGAAGACCGTCTGATGGCACCGATGTGTTTGTGTATGTTTCTCTCTCCGACAGTAAACATTTTAGTAAAGTTAACATCATACATGGATTTAAAATGAGCATGAATGAGTCTTAAATGGAGAATTTCTTTGATACAGTCCATTTTAATAATCTCATCATAATCTTTGTAGGTGCACAACTGTTGAACTTTGGTAGGCAAAGCACTGGGGAACCGTTGATGAATGGTACCATAAAGAGATACTGTATCGCCCAATTGATCGTGTGATCCCAATCCATGGTCTCCAAAATTTAATAGTTGTGGCCATACGCATGCTACAAGATGATCTCTGAATCGTCGCGTTAAAAGATGTCGTTTTTCATTTTCTATCCAATCCACCCAGTTGGTGTCTTTTATTTTTCTCACTGCTAATGTATCTAAAGGTCCTTCCCTCCATTTTGTATATTGAACCATGGTCTGATGAAACCAATAATAACGACTAACGCCTGCTACTAAGCATAATGCATTTGCTCGATATGCTTTTCCAACCGGATCCCTATATTTTTCCATATCCATCTTTCTTTCTGGTTGTACAAACAATGAAAATTTGGCTGAAACCCGCCACATTATTTCAAGTAATTCTTGCAATGAACCGGATGGCCCGGATGGATCCAAATGTTTCCATCTTAAGCTAATTACGTCCAACATATCTAGATATGTATGTAGCTTCCATGTCTCTGTATCCGTATCTTCATACATGCGCAAACGATGTCTTATACAATATTGGTGTACATGCTCTGGAATAATTGGGTGTTCCGATTGATGCTGAAGTTCAACAGTAGTCAAAATTATCACATAGAGTAACATGCTGTGTGTGTATCCATACAATCGACCGGGAATTGGTGCGTGTAATTTATGGTAATATTTTAACAGATATTCATGTAATTTCATCCTTTGGCGAACCAATTGACGTATGTCTACTTCCTCTTTACCAAGTGCAGCGTTTAACAACACATCATACACATCTATCAAATACAAATACATATCTGTCATATCATCTTTAATCTCGAAACGAAGAGCTTCTGTAATATTTTGAATTCGATATAGTGATTTATAAGGAGTTTTAAACATTTACAAATAAAATATGGACTTAAATACCTTGTAAACAATTTAAAATTTGTAGTATATATTAATCCTTTATTCTTTTTAAAATGTTACGAACCGGTTTTCAATACGGAACTTTTACTCTATTAGGCGCTGCTTTCATTTTATTGATAAGTTTTGTGGTAGAAAAGGGCGTGAAACAGGTCGATGATATGCTGGTCCCATGTCAGCATGCGACTGAGTTTATTCAGGGCAAATGTCGATGTGACGGAACACCCTTTAATGGAACGTACTGTTCCAATTGCATGTGCGAACATGGCGTTTGTTCTACTGATCCCACAACACCATATAGGACAAGCGATTATGGTTGTCGATGTCCAACACAGAGTAAGCGTTTTGGGTTTTTGTGTGATTTGTGCAACACGGTCGATTCGAACGCGTCTTGCAAAGGCGACTGTAAACCCGATTTCTTTGGGACAAAATGTGAAAAAATATGCTATGCAGATTTATCGTATGACAACACAAACGAAGTCTGTAAAACCATGCGGTCGTCAGGCGGTGAATGCAACACTTGTCACGGACATGGAACATGTAACAACGGTGAATGCGAATGCGACGAACACTGGTACGATGACGACCGATTGCAATGTACGAGAACATGTCCCGGAACCCCTATTTGCTCCGGTCATGGCGCCTGTACATTATTTGGAAATAATCCCGGATGTCTTTGCGAGAATGGATGGAACGGTCCAAAGTGCGATTTGCCATGTCCCGGTATGCTGGAAACCAATGTTCCATGCAACAACAAAGGGATATGCAACGTTGATTTTGATAACAACAGTACATCATGCGAATGTCTTGACAAGTATAGGGGAAACGACTGTTCTGTTGAATGTCCGGGTGAATTTGTATCGTGCAACGGGCATGGTGAATGCGATGATCAGGGAATTTGTACCTGTCAAACCAATGTTCCTTGGTCGCTGCCTTCCTGTAAATGTTCCGATCTTCTAACCTGTAATGGAAAGGGAGAATGCAACGACAAAGAAAGATGCGAATGTTTTGGAAACTTTGCGGGTGAATTTTGCAACGAATGTAAACTAAACTGGCATGGCGAAGACTGTGACCTATACTGTGACCCATACTTGAAAGCCAATTATTCAGATACTCAAGAATTTGGATTTGGTTGCTACGGTCATGGCGTATGTTTGGAATTGGATAGAAATATGTACTGTACATGCAATTTAGATACAACACTACGATTGGAATTGGAGGGTGCAGTGAATGACTACAATATGTACTATGATGAATTGATGAATTGTGGCGAATGTTTACCAAATTATTTCCCGAAACAATGGGTAGTGGACATATATGGAATGCCGGTGGACTACACAGTTCCTTGTGAAGGTTCTTGTAATCCTGCAACTTGTAACGGCTACGGAACGTGCAACCACGAATTTGGTGTACCCGGTGAAAGTCTCTGTTCTTGTGACATACCGCATTTGGACGATGCCTCATTATGTACAGAATGCGAGACCAATTGGTTCCCATTGGATTTTAGTAAACCAAAGTTTTGTAATAAATTTTGCATAGCCGATGGCACCATACCAGACGAATGCGATGGTACGATTGATTGTGTGCAATGCAATGGACATGGTACGTGTACGGATGAAGGTCTTTGCCTCTGTACTGAGGGTTATACTGGTGACGAATGTCAGATTTACTGTACTTCTACCGATGGCCAAATATGCGGAGGACATGGTACCTGTGAATCGAACGAAATACAGATTCTAATGGAACATGAATTTCGAAAAGAAGGTGGTATACCATTGTTTGGATGTACGTGCGACCCTCAAGATCCGGTGGATGCTAATTCACGTATTGATTGGGATGAGAAACTTGCTTTGGGACTAGTAAATGGAACCTTGGACCCCCCACCAGATCCAGAATTTTATGGAGAGACCTGTACCAGTTTTTGTGAGAAGCCACCGTGGGAAGCGTCCGCTGAGTGCAATGGACTGGGGAATTGTACTGTGATTACTATAATTTTTAACGGGAAATCAACACCGTGTCATCATGATTCGGATTGCACTGACAACACAGCAATGATGCAGCAATTATCCGCCGATGCATCGTGGACCGATACTAAAGGACCATTTTGTCACAAACATGATGATATAGTAGGATGTGATCGATCGACCGACGACTGCTATGAAATTCTATTAAAACAACGTCCGATCAAAATGAGAAGTGAAGAATGCATGGAGGGCGACTGCTTGGACGCCTTAAACCAAGAAGATTGGAAGCAATACTGTGATGACGTAGCTGAAAAACAACAACCTAGTGGATTCAGTTCATGTAAATCGGTAGAAACGTTCTGCCCCGCACGAAGTATACCAACGTTTTGCCAAACAATGATGGATTATACAGATGGCAGTTATGTTTCGTATAAGTTGGATTTGGCATATGAATTTGATAAACGACGGTATCCCCTGAAAATATCAGATATTTACCGTACCAACGAGTCAACGTTAAAGCACGATGAAGCGCTGGCTGCCTTCGAAAATGGACCAAACACATCATTGCTGTTACCGGCCACTTTTTGTCCATTGTATGGGACTAGATACCCCCAAATTGACACAGTGAGGGAAAACAAACAATACCTGTGCAATGGTGTCATTGTTAACACTACCACCTGCGATGGTGTTCTCGAACAACTAGTTACCTTTTATTCGCCATTTCTTCTCAAATGTCAAAACTCTGTCACTGGTTATCAAGACTATATTGAAGCACTAAACAATCGATTGCCCGGTTGTTACATTGTCGAACAAGACAAAACACATGTTTTTGTGAATACTACAGGACAAGACTTTGTCGATGCTACTTGTGCCCATATAAATGAACAATTCCCATCGTGTAAATATCCAGAACCATGCGACTTCAACCCATGTTCCTCAGATCATACATGTGAAAACAAAGATGGGTTGGCAATATGTTCTACCATAGGTATACTAAACAGCACTTGTTTGAAAGGAGAATCGACACGCCTGACTTTTAGTTCGTATTCGTGCAATATTACGGTTCCCGATACATCTTGCCCAAAGGACATAACCTTTAATACAAATTTGGCATCACACTGTTTAGCGAACAATCCGATTGTAGACCGCATAGAAACCATTGCTGAAGGCGAAACGAAGTCGTTCACAGAAGCTTCGCACATTCATTTTGAATTTCAAGCGTTGGACATTATTGGAACATCAACGATATTAGAATTTTCTGACAGTGTAATAATTTATGTACGTCAAGGTCAATTGCAATTGAATGAAATACAATCACTACAGGCTTGCCCTGTTACGGACGAGCATTGTCACACAAGATTTATGTATGAACCGGATCAGTGGTATCATGTTGAATTGGAATTAAATAACACTCATGTGACAATGGTTTACAATGACAATCGTCAAACGAAAGAAAGGCTTACCAACAACCCGATTACAACGGTAAAAACAACAGTGGGAAACTCCGTTGCTGAATATAGAGAAATTGTATCTGAAAATGACATTCCATCGCCCTTCTCATGTACATATGAAACATGCGACTTAGAAGTGTCCTATCGTTCCATTTGCTCCGACATAATTCGAAACGTGGAATATCCTTCATTGCTGGAACCAAAACACAACATACTACAGACTTGTTCTGATCTTCACGACAAAACTAGGCTTCCAGATCACGACTACAAAACTCTGGAATCGCTGTACGCATTGCAATGGGGGGTTTACTGTGAGTTTTATAATAGTTTGGACTCGGACTTGGTAATACCATACAGCAATTTAGAAGATTACAACGAATGCCGAGAGTTTGTAGATCCCTTGGATGGTCAGTTGGGTTGCATTCATCTGGCGTTGCAATACAACTGGACACATGCCTGTAATGAGTTAGACCATGCGAAAGTACCAAATGCGATTAAACAGAAATGTCCGGCCAGATGCTACAACCATTTGTTTGATACCGGGGATTTTTGCGAGGAGCGATCCGATATTTTTGAGACGAATACCGGGGTAATTGATACGTGTGATCACGATTGGTACAATTATTGTCTTATGGATTCAAAGGGGTCTTTGCAAGGTGTGTGTTCCGCCGCTGAATGTATCTGTGAAAAGGAAAAATATGAAGGTATCAGTGGTCAGGCATGTCAATTGCATTGTCCAATGGCCAGCGATGGATCGGCTTGTGCGGAAAATAGTAGAATGGGTCTGTGCGAGTACACACCAGCACAAAAGGAATACCTAAATTCCGGTAAATTGTTTGACCCTGTATGGGCATTGGAAGGTGACTGCAAGTGTTTTTTAAGCGAAGGAACAAGAGCATGTGATATCGAATGTGGCGACTGCAACAATGAAACATATGGTGAGCTTGTTATTGATCAGATTACCGATGCTGTCACCTTGAACATTTCAGCATCAAATAATGAAAATTATATTATTGGAAATGGACAGGATCCTACACTAGAACTTTGTGCAAATTCTCCAATCACCTTTGTGCGAAATACCTCTGGTCATACGTTTCGCGTTGTAAATGCAGCAGATTGCCCTGATTGTGCATCGGGTGCATATGGTACCCTACCTACTAGTTCATTATTAGGATGGACAGATGTTGCTGGTATGAGCAATCAAACGTATACTTTTACGGAAGGACAATATTGGTATGTATGTACTGCCCATTCGAACATGGTCGGAGCAATTCAAGTTACTGAATGTAGTGTCACCCAACCAGCGGGACAAATTGGAATGTGCAACAACGCACGCGGCGTTTGCGAATGTTTACCTCCTTTCACTACCATTGAATATCAAAATACTATCGACTGGAAAGGAAAACCAATTGTTACTATTGATCGTGCTTTTACCATGCCAACATTCGATAGAGTCACCACATACAGGTTGAGAATGATGCAGGGAAAGGAATCCTTCGTAAAAGAAGCACTGGAAGTGTTTCAAATAGAAAATTATACGGTAGAGGTTCACATAGTTGGAAATAACTATGTATGGAACAATACGGACCAGATAAACGTTTGCAACAATGTGAAATATACCTATAAGTTTGATGACATGACAAGTCTGGTTACGGAAGAAAGTTGTCGCAATCTGGGGTGTTCGGAAGGAAAATGGACCCAACTCCCGGATGCCATCATAACCCTCGGTGCAAACACGGAATATGCATTTGCCAAAACTGGACTATACTATATTTTATCTCCCACCAATCCAGATCTTGTCGGTACCATTGTTGTTGGTGATTGTCAGGGAGTTCCCGCATATGACGGTTCAGAATATTGGAATGTTGTTTTTGAACGTTTCATCAATGTCCCAGAAAATTTTTGGTGTTTGAATATGGTATGTTCTCAGGGAGATGTGTCTCAACTGGCCAATTTAGACGGCTCAAGTTCACGCTTTAATTACGACTGTAATAAAGAGTGTCCGGGGGTCAATGAAACGACTAGGATCCCATGTTTAGACAGAGGGTACTGCACAGCAGTTGGATCATGCGTGTGTGACACAGCAAAACTTTTAAAGAACACAGACAGTGCGACAGTTGAAAAATATCAAATTATACCTAATGTAGAAATCACCAAAATTACAGGAGGAGATTCTTCTTTGGAAACCACGGGTTTTCGAGGCGACGATTGTTCAATTGTGTGTCCCGGGTTCGACCCAGTGTTATCAGACATGAATACAATATGCAATGGACATGGAATATGCGATATTGTTGGCCAATGTGCATGCGATGTAGGTTATATTGGAGAAGAGTGTCAATTTAAATGCCCATTTGCGGATGGAAGCATTTGTTCTGGACACGGAACATGTGAAATGGGTGAAATAGAAATATCTTTAAATCCATTTGATCAACCATCGCAAACCTGTCTGCATTACGCAAACTTGCAAGCGTGTGAGGCTTATGCCATCGTAAATCAATTAACTATGATCGATGTCTCGAACGTAGAGCTTGTCGGGGAAAACGAGGCATGTACTAGAATCAGTAAAGCGAAATGCGAAACATGGGGAATGTACCAATATGTCAATTATACATACCAACGAAGCATAGTAGATAATAGCAAACCACGTGGGTGCATTGAAATAGCACAACAACTTTACTTTAATGAAGTGGCTTCCGATGTATCCTGTGGGATCACCGGTATAAACTGCATTTGTGAAAGTTCAAGACCAGAAATAACATACTGTACCATCGACGGACAAAATGTGGTTGTGCATGTCAAAGGTGGTGAAGCTTATACACAGTTACAAGGAAAGTACGAAGGTCTATCGTACAATTTCAAGTATAGAGAAATGTTTCAAGGTCAATGTTTATCCGATGAATCGTTTGTCGTAGAATATAGCGGTGAGGAGTGTGCAGATATTTACAAAATAGATGTTGGTGACAATCTGGATGATGTAGAAATAGAAACATGTAAAATTTACTGTGCCGCCAATAGCAACTGTAACTTTTTCGATTACGATGGTACAAGTTGTAACATGTATACAAACTGTAATATCAGGAATTATCAATCGGGTACAACGATATACAAACAAACCGAACGCAATTTGAAATTAACTCCCTCGCAAAACCCCGGCTCTGTAGACGATAAGGTATATCGGTGTTATCTGGAATGTATTGATTTTGAAGGATTTATCGTAGATACCGGAACTGGAAGATGTTTGTGTGAAGACGCTTCCTCAGACTGTACCCAAGTTTTAAACGACTACGTACGGTACGATAACGGTCAGGTCGATTATCAGCATGCCAAACAACTTTGCGATAACCATCCATGCATAGGTCTACAAGAAGACCCACCCGGTTCCGAAGAATGGTATGCGATGGAACGAGCAGACGTGATTAAGACTGGATCGGTTATTAGTTATAAACGTAGGGATCAATGTGAAGAAACTGGTTCCCCTGATGAACACATTGGATACATTCCAGATAGTTTTTCATTTCAACAACAGGAACAAATATGTGCTGCTATGTGCGCTAACACGGACAACTGCAACTTCTTTACCATGGGCGGTTCACCCTACGAGTTTCGAGAATCCAGCGGTGCACCGTGTCAAAACGAACTGAGCGAACGCGAATGTACCTTCCTTGCCAATACAGAAATGTTGGAAGGTGTTGCGATTACGTATAATAATGGGTGTAAACATGGTAGTGCATCAATATGTCGCATAACGACAGAAGGCATTATACCGTGCTACGGTCACAGTTTCTGTACCAAACGAGACCTGAACCGAATACAAGATGGTCTGAACTGGAATTCCAAAACCTCCGGTGATTGTGCGATATACGCATCCGATACACCGGGATTTACGTGGCAAGGTGATATTAGCGATTCCTCCAAACCGTACGGGTGCATTCTCACCACTTCAAACAATTTTATAAACTTCAACACACAGAAAAGCACCATTAAGTGTTCGAATACCATAGCGTGCATGCAATACGACAATCTAAAGACGGACTTTGTAACTACCATGAGTTACACGCGCGACGAGTGCGATGAGTACCGATTAGAAAATGGCTTTGTACTTGGAACTTCCATTATTAACAACCCGCATCCCGGACCCGGAATATGTGAAGATGCGAGGTTTGTAGCCCATGAAGACACCGCCGACGCCTGTAGCATGCGTTGCGTACACGATCCAACATGTGCCGCCTTTTCCTTCAATGGTTCTACATGTTACCTGTCCAATGGCTGTACCACCAGACCATGGAATGGATACAGCTACGATTTGACCGAATACCGACGACATCGGACATGCAATGTGACTTTAACCTACAATGTACGCTTAGAAGACTGTAGTAGGCTAAGCGACAGACGCATTGATACCGATTGTACCGGGTGCAAAACCTTATGCTCGGACGATAGCAAATGTAGAG
>CERI01002140.1_pt1 | contig 28280 bp, 30 predicted proteins | sample 350261 | NCBI WGS metagenome assembly CERI01 (sample SAMEA2620979, study PRJEB7988) | marine metagenome | isolation source: saline water (ENVO:00002010), including
AAGAAAGAATATATTAATGACCTTCGTTTAAATTTAACTTCTAATGTTTCTGATAAGATTGAACCATTAATTAAAGAACAAATACAAATTCTTTTTCAAAAAACAGAATCATTAATTCCAAAACAAAATCTAGAACTTCAAAATAAATTTCAAGAATCTTTTAAAATTATTAACAAAGATACCGAGAGATTTATGAAGTCTACTATTACTGAATCTTCTCTTCAAACTTTTATCTCTCAAATTGATCAAAAATTAACATCTCAACTTTTTAATACTCAACAACAAATTTCTCAAAATATGTCTAACCAAGAACAAAGACTTGATCAAAAAATTACTGATATTTCTGATAAAACTAATTCTCAAAATAATCTCTCTCAATCTTTAAATACTCAAGTTGGCGACCTTCTCAAAAAACTTGAAAATTCATCTGCAAAAGGAAAATTGTCTGAAAATATTATTGTTAATATTTTACATTCTCTCTATCCTACTAGTCAAATTGACCATGTTGGTCAAACTAAAGAAACTGGAGATATTATTCTTTCTAGAAAAGATAAACCTAAAATTTTAATTGAAAATAAAGATTGGGGTAAAAATGTTGTGCAAGAAGAAGTTAAAAAGTTTCTTCATGATATTGAAACTCAAAATTGTTGCGGAGTATTTCTCTCTCAAAATTATGGAATTGCTAATAAAGAAAATTTTGAAATTAATATTCATGATGGTAACGTTTTAATTTATGTTCATGAAGCTAACAATGAACCTGAAAAAATTAAATTAGCTATTGATATTATTGACCATTTTAAACTTAAACTTGATAATTTTAAACAAGATACTAATGTTGATTCAATTCCAAAAGATATTCTTGATTCTATTAATAGTGAATATCAAGCTTTTATTGCCAATAAACTTACTTTAATAAAAATTATTAAAGATTTTAATCAAAAAATTCTTAAACAACTTGATGATACTAAAATCCCTTCATTAGAAGAATATTTATCAACTAGATATGCTACTTCTACTAGTAAATTTGTCTGTGAATATTGTGGATTTGTAGCTAAAAATGCTGCAGCTAAATCTGCTCATTTAAGAGGATGCTCTACTAAAAAATCTAATGACATCCCTCCCCCATCTATTAACATTAAAATGAAATAATTAATAATTATATTTATCATATATATATATTATATATATGACAAGTTCGTATAATAAGATAAATATGTCAGGAGAATTATTTGATTTATCAGTTCCTACTTGGAATAATGAATTCGGTCATGAACATATACTATATATTATGAAATATGGCATCAACTTTCCATTAGAGAAATTTATTGATGAATTAGAATCTATTTTAAAAGATGATGTGCCTCCAGATGATAAAACCCCAAAGCGAAAAGCTAGATTAGAATTTTTATATCATTGTCTCGAATCTATTGAAGTTCAAAATCTTTTTCCTTTATATTGTAACTATTTAAATGGTTGTGGTAGTCAATCTGCTAGAACTTGTATTTTTAAACAGTACGAAAACAGTCCATTTCTAATTACAGTAGCTGGAGGAAATATTATTACTTTATTTTCACAACTTATCACTAATATGATTGATTCATTTATAAAAGCTGTTAATGAATATCAAGGTTACTATGATCAAAATTATGAACATTGGAATATTTCCGCTTCTTGGTATAAACCTTCTAAGTTTCATAACAATGCTATACATATTAGAGACTATATGTTTGAGACGCCAAATTTCGATAGTTGGGAACAATATGCTAAAGATATTATTGGTGAATCTTTTAGATTACTAACTACAACTAATAAATACCTACTCGAGGCTTTAGAAATTGATTCTCAATTTTTAAAACATGAAATTGCTTATCTAATTGTTAATCATTTTTTAAATAATGATGAACATGGAAGTCTTGAAGATAGTTTAAGATTAATAGCTCAATCTCCTCATAGTGATTTTGATTTTAAACTTTCTCCTAATATTTATCCTACATTATTGGAAGATAGAGATGAATTTGCTAAGCTAATTCATAATAGTGGCGATAAGCTTAGTTATCCTGAAGATTCTATTGAAAACTTAGTTAATGAACTTAATGGAAATATGACTCATATGCTAAAAAGCCATAACCCTCCATCAGCAGGTTTTTTATTATTACGAGCTAAAAGTTTAATTACTTGTAATATGGCTAATTCTCTAACAAAATATACTGCTAAGCAATTAAAGGGATTTCAAAAAGATTGTTCAGAACAATTAGGTGATTGGGTTAAATCTCTTTTTCCACAGACTATGCAAGAAGATTATCTTCGTCAAGTTGATAGATCTAGTGATTGTTGGAAATTTCTTAACTTTTTACTAGAAAAGAAAAAAATTATTTCTTATTCTACTAGAAGTAATATTGACGAAGTTATTAAATTTTATTCATGCAATTCTACAGAAGCTATTATCCATTATTTAAAATATACAAATTATAATCTAAATATTTATTTAGAAACTTGGCCTGTTCTTGGACATCACGGAGCACCTAGCAAAATATATGGAGATTTTCCTAATAAATTTTCTTACGAAAAAAATACGCGTTCATATTACATAGACTATCTAAAAAAATGCGAAAAAGCCTACAAGAATGCTTGTTATGAATTCTTAAACTTAGATAATGTACTTTACAACAAAAATGATGGTTTAGTCTCGAGAATTGGTTGTGATGTTATTAATTATTTTTTAAATAATCCAATTTTTCATACTGAAGAAATACTTGATGAATTAATTAAATCTATTAATAAACAACATAGATCTAATTGTAAAATGCCTCCTTCTGATGTAACTCTTGTGCCTACTAATAGAAATTTTAATTCTGCATTAAAAAAACTTAAAATTATTTTTGATAAATCTAGATATTCAGAAGTTGGTTATCCTAATGGTTTAAGAATTACTATTAATGCTATTAATACTGATACTAGACCCGGTAGTGGTAGTTACAAACCTCAACTGCCGGCCAATGATCATAATGATAAAAATGAACAATATGCAATTACGATTGCAGATAGTGATAACAAAATATTAACAGAATATTTACCCCTTAAAAGTAAAAGTGAAACTGAAATTAGAAGGAGCTCATCTAGTAGGTCTGGTCGTGGTGTGACCTATAATAAAAGTAAAAAACATAAAAAACATAAAACTAAAAAACTAAAATATAAAAAAAAAAGAGTTAAAAAAAATAAAAAAACACATAAAAAATAAATTCTTATATTTGCTAAAAAAAATTTGTTTAATTTTTAATATCTATATATATATAGTAATGAAAACCAAAAAAAAAAATAATAATATTCCTTCTTTTCATAATATTAATGGTGCAAATATATATCTTTATAATTTACCAAATCAAAATATTCATATATCAGCAATGATAACCGGTAGTAAATTTAAAGAAAATAAAGAAAATTGTGGTATTAGTCATTTACTAGAACATGTTCTAGTAAATGCATATAGTAAATGTGATTATATTAAGTGCTATAATTATATCCAAACTATTGGTGGAAAACATAATGCATTAACTTCTAATAATTTTGTTCAATATTATATTTATGGATTATCAAAAGATCAATATAAATTTATTGATTATTTAATTAATATTGTTAATTTTCCAGTATTTAAAAAAGAAAATTTAGAAAATGAAAAAAAAGCTGTAGAATCTGAAATTTTAAAAATATCTAATAATAAATATTATAAATTTAATGAAGAATTTACAAATCAATATTTTAAAAATTCTGCATTAAAATACTTTAATAATTTATCTCAACAATTAAAAAATTTACATAAATTTACAATTAATGATTTAAAAGAATGGTATAAAAAAAACTATAATAATTATACTTATTTTATTATAGGTGATTTTAATAAAAATATAATTTTAAAATATTTAAAATCTAATATTCCTACCTATAAACCTATCTCTCTTACTTTTTCACCTGATTCTCTTTTAACTTTCAAAAATAAAATAATATATGTACATAATGAAAAAGAAAAACTTGTACATTATATAATTGCATTTCCTCTTGATATTACTTTTACTAATAAATATTTTAATTATATCACTTTTATGAATAATATTTTACAAATTATTTTATTTAATGAACTTAGAAGTAAAAGACATTTAATTTATGGAATTAAAGTATATAATTCTATTAATATTAATAGTATTTCTATATTTATAGAAATAAATGCAACTATTCAAAATGCTAAAAAAGTAATTGAAATCTTATTTTATATATTAAATCATCTTAAAGAAAATATTATTTCAGAAAAAATAATTAATGGTTATAAAAAAACTATATTATATGAAATTAATAATAGAATTATGAATAATAGTATTAACAATATGATTACTTTATATAATAATCAATTCTTTTATAAAAGTTTTTATCCTAACTTTAAACTTTTAAATTATTATGATATTAAAAATTTAAATCAAAACATTAATTCTACTCTTTTTAAAAAGATGATTTTATTATTTTTTAAATTTGAAAATGTTACTATTGCTTATCAATCTAAAATTAAAATCTTATAAATTTTTAATTTAATCTTAATAAATTAAATATCATATAAATTTTGCCATATTGCACCAACAAATTTTAAATTATCTCTAAAATAAAATATACTATCTATTTCATCAAATTCTATTCCCAAAAAATTAAACTTTATATCTGTATATACTTTTGGAATTCTTATTGAACTTTTAACTAAAGAACTATCATAATATAATTTATCATATATTCCATTTAAATAAAAACAATTATCTGTATGACTAATTATCGCTGGATTTAACGGAATATCTATATCTTTATCATCATTTCTTTTAAATCTTCCCTTAAATCTAAAATTTTTATTATCTGCAGAGAGATAATACTTATTATTTACTGAATAATAATTACAATTTCCTTTTTCTTTAAATACATTTACTGGATCCATTGAAAGAAAATTTGATGTATAATCCATTATTAATGTCCCTTCTTCTCCCTTACTATTCTTAACATAAGTATTTATTTCACATCTTGTAACCGGATATTCTGATATCTGAGTAAATAATGGACTTGTACAATTATATATATTTATACTTATATAATACCCTTTTTTCTCTGATGCTATTCTTGTAGGTATTAAACTAAAATCATTATTATATTTTTTTATATAATTTTCTATTGCATCTTTATCCTCGTTCTCTAATTTGTAATTTATATATGTACTCGATCTTAATATTTCCACTGGACTATGAAATATACTTTTATCCTTTAATGGACTATATGTTGTCATCGGTAATCCTAGTAAAATAAATTTATAAATACTCTTTAATGCTAATTTTGGAATATACATTAACTATTATATATATTAGTATTTAAATTATATATAACAATATTTCAATTTAAATACTAATATATATTTTTTATGTATAAATATGAAGTTATTATCCTTCTATTTTCTATTCTCTCAACTCTTATTTGTTAATTCTTATTTAACTGTGCCTTCTATTAAAAGATATACTAGAGATATTAATGGAACTCCTATTAAAGTATATGAACCCAAAAATATTAATAAAAAGGAAACTCATAGTATAATATTTTTTACTGGAGGTAATGCTATAATTACTAGCGAAGTTTATACTAATTTTTTATCTAAACTCGCTAGTCAAGGATTATCTATTTTTATCTCTCCATCTGATCTAGAAAAAACTGATGATTTATTTGAAACTATATCTGAAGAATACCTTGATGTTACTAATGTTGGACACTCTTCTGGTGCGGTTGTTGCTATTAAAACTGCTAATCAAAATAAACAAATTACTAAAAGTATATTACTTGATCCTGTTGATAGTGATCAACTATTTAATTCATTTACATTCCCAACACTCCCTTTTATAGAAAATAATAATTTAAAACCTCTCAAATTTAAATATATTAAAGATCTATTAATTATTAATGCTAAAAAATCTTATGAATGGAAAGTATTTCCTCCCACTATACCTTTTGTACCTGCATTTAAAATGGAAACTGACAAAATTACAAAAGATAATGTTAATGTTAATTTAATTGAAGCCGAAAATTTTGGACATTCTGATATTCTTAATCCTATGTGGTCTGATATTATGCATAAAACTATCAGTAAAGGTTCAGACGATAGAGATGAAACTATTCTTGATGAATATCACGACTGGTTAGCAAATACTATTTCTAGTTTTATTTATAATTCGCATGACCCTTCTATTATTAATTTAGATGAAAACCAACTACCCCCTTCTGATTATGAAAATGAAAATATTGAATTTATTTAAAATAAAAGTATTTTATTTATTTCTGATATATTAATTAATAATATAAATAAAAACGTTGTTAATATTTCTGTTTGTAAATATACTATATTCTTTTTTGTATAAAAATCAAAAAAATATTTTGTATAATATGGAGTATATAAAATTGCAAATGCTAATCCTAACGCATCTGTAGTTGTTCTTGGATTTATATATGGTCCTATTAAACTTATTATTTCTGACCCCGCTATTGCTACAACTTTATGTTCTGGACATAAAGTTGTTATTATCATCGCTCTATTCATTCGTAATAATCCTTGAAGGGCTATTCCATACATAATATTTTTAATGTAATTTATTTTTATATTATTTTATTTTAGAGTTAAATTTGTAGCATAAATAATTGAACCTATATTTTGTAATTCAAATAAACTACTTTCTATTGGAAATTTATAAATATTACTATTTATTCCTACTAAATATGTACTTATTAATAATATTAATATTGACACTTTTGCACTATTCTCTTTGCCTAATATCACCGGCCATGTTCTTATTCCATCTTCTTTATCTTCTTTTAAATCTTTAATATCGGCTAAATTGCTTGTACCTAATATTGATAAAAAACATGGCATATAATTTAATGGATCATAAAGAATATTATAATTTCCTTCATACCAAACACATGGAATTATTACCGACGCTAATACCCAAAAACTACTTATATATATTGCCTTTAATTCACCAAATCTCTCTTTAAACTCTTTATAATAAAAGGTTGAAGTTAAAGGTATTACTAATAATCTAGTCTCTTCTACTGATATTAAATCTTTTATTATTATACCATACGCCAATAATAACAATATACCCAAAAATTCTTTATTCTTTCTAAAATATAAATTTAATTCTTTATTATTATCCGGACTATTTATAGAATCTAATAATCTATCTGTTCCATATGTTAAAAACCCTACTAATGACTGAAAAAAAAATAACTCTTTTGTATTTATATCTATCCCATAATGTAAATTTGTAAATGTTTTCTCTAAAAAAAATAATGGAATTCCTATCTCTGTACCGGGCAAAGGATTTATTAACATATTTATATTATTTCTTTTTCTTAAGAAAATTCTTGAAATATGCATTTAATTTTTAAAATATTTTAAAATTAAATACTTAACTTATCATGGTAATAAACAATTCACAAAATCAAAATACCAATTTATTAAATCAGACCCTGTACTATCTCCCCATTGAACTATTTTTATTAAATCTAATATTAACGTCTTTTTTAAATCTTCTGGTATCATCCTAGAATCTATTATTCTTGTTATATAAATATCATTCCATTCTAATACCTTCTTTGATATTATATCTGCTGCTGGTAACCAACCTGTTACTTCTTTTATTAAAAATTTATTTACATCATTATGTACTTCATTTAATATAAATGGCGATTTAGTCGCACAGAATACTTTACTTGCTGATACGCATATTGCCTTATTTTTTCCTACTATTGTTGTTTGTGAAATTAAACTTGTACTTTGAGTAAATAATAAAAATAATAATCCTGATAAAAATTTTCTCATTATATATTAATTTTATTCTTTTTATTTTTATAAAACTCTTTTAATTATAGTAAATTTTTAAACTTTCTAAATAACTATTATCTATCGTTATATCTTTTAATAATTTATTTGCTGTTAAATCTAATGCCTCCTCATTCTCCTGTAAAATATTTACCGCCATGTTTTTGGCAAAATCTAATAACTCTTTTACTCCCATATCTATCTCACTTCTTGAATATTCTGATATTCCTTGAGTTGTCATCGCCATACTTCTACCTAAAAATGGCTGATCACTATCCTCTGATTGAACTGTTAAACTACCATCACTTGATCCAAATAATTTTATATAATTTCTTGCTAATTCATCTGCTTGTTTTAAATCATTTGATGCACCTGTTGTTATATCTAAATCTTGTGTTGTTCCAAATAATCTATGATCACTATAATTATCATTTTCTATTAACTTCTTCTTATTATATAATACTATCTCAGCTGCTCTTCCACCTAAACTTACTATTAATCTTGATAATAAATACTTCTTTGTCGGATAACTATTATATCTATCTTTTGGTGTAAATAATGTATACCCACCTGCACCTCCTTTATTTGCTGTTATTGTAACTTTTCTTACATCATAAAACTCTGAAAATAATGTCGCTATTAATGCATGACCCGCTTCATGATATGCTACTAATTCTAATAATTCTTTATTTCTTGTTTCTTTATTTGCTGGTAATCCAATCGTTGTCTTTTCATATGCATCCAAAAATACCTCTCTTGAAATAACTGTTTTATTATCTCTTAATGCTAATATTATTGCCTCATTTGCTAAATTCTCTAAATCTGCTCCTGAAAATCCACTCGTTAATTGTGACATCTCTTTTAAATCTACATCTTCTAATACCCTCTTATTTCTTAAATGCACCTTTAAAATCTCTTCTCTACCATCATCATCCGGTAATCCTACTTTTACTTTTCTATCAAAACGACCTGATCTTACTAACGCCGAATCTAATATATCTACCCTATTTGTTGCACCTAATACTATTATACCCTCTTCCTTTCCAAAACCATCCATATTTGTTAATATTTGATTTAATGTTTGCTCTCTTTCATCATTTCCCGAATTTACACCTGCTCCTCTTTGTCTACCTATTGCATCTATCTCATCTATAAAAATTACTGCTGGCTTATTCTCCTTTGCTAAATTAAATAATTTCCTTACTCGAGCCGCTCCAACTCCAACAAACATCTCAATAAATTCTGACCCTGTTACTGGAATAAATGCTACTCCCGCTTCTCCTGCTACTGCTCGTGCTAATAATGTTTTTCCTGTACCTGGTGGACCTTCTAATAATGCACCTTTTGGAACTTTTGCACCTGCTTCTGCATAATATAATGGATTCTTTAAAAAATCTACTATCTCTTCTAACTCATATTTCGCCTCATCACAACCTGCTACATCACTAAATTTTGTTGTTATATTTGTATCTACTGTTATTACTTCTAATTTATTATCTAATGGATTTCTACCCATACCTGGTAATCCACCACCACCACCTCTAATTAATGTACCTAATATACTTAACATTATATATGCAAATCCTATATTTAAAATTACCTGAAATATTGAACCTATATCAAAATTACTATTCTGATAAAATATATCATAATTTATATTATGTTCATTTAATAAATCTATTACTCGATTTGATAATTCTGGTACTCCCGTTCTTATTAAATGCAAATTTGAACTATCTATTAATTCATTATAATTTTTATCTATTGCTACTAGCCCATTTACTACATTATCTTTTACTATTAAACTTGCTCCTTCTATATTATCTTTATCTAATACCTCTGTTAATTTTTGAATTGTCCATGTTTCACCTATTCCATTCTTTGCATTTGAAAATTTATTTATAATATTTACTGGATTATCTAAACTCATCCTTATACTTACCTTATTTACATTCCTTATATTACCTAATAAATAGCTTTCTACACTATTACATAGTATAAATACTAATAGTTTAATCATATTTATACTATATTAATTAATCTTTAATTCTCTTTTACATCTTTTATATCTTTTTTACCTGTTTGATTTCTTTTATTTCTTAAATGTCTCTTTCTTGTCAACCTTCTTACACTCTCTTCCCAATATTTATAATAATCATTATCTATATTTTCTAATCTTTTATCTAATTTTAAATTCTCTGGAACTATATGAGCTAACCAACCCTTATATGTTGCTTTATTTCCCATTCTTTTTCTATAATCTGATAAATCTCGTTTAATTGTTGATAATGACTTTTCTTTACCTATCTCTAATTCTAATTCTACCTCTTTATCTAATTCTATATTTTCTAACTCTTTATCTAATTCTTCATTATCTTCCATCGGCTCTAAACTAATTTCTGTTGTCATTATTATACTTTTTAAACATATATTATAATTTTAATTATATCTTATTACATTCTATTTCTAAATATTGATAATCTTTCTGAACTATATTGTATTGTAAATTCAAATACAAAATTTGTTGGATAATTTCACAAATATACTACTCTTCCATATTTATCTAACACTTGTACATGCAACTTTCTTATTTTTACTCCTCCATTATATTCACTCTTTATATTGTAATCTGTTAAAGCATTAAATAATAAATACTGAAATAGTTGAATGTTTACTGCTATACGTCATAATATATTATCTGATACTAAATGACTATCATATCCCATTAATAATATTTGTTGTCCATGATATATTAACAAAGATTTAGAAGAAATGAATCGAGCAATTAATATTACTGATGCAAATGATGATATTCCAAACCAGTATATTGCTTTTAGCTAATCTGCTATTGGAAGAATATATAGATGATTACAATACATTGCCATCATATGATAACCCATCAAGATCAAATGAGTTGTTGCTATCAAAAGATAGACAAAAACAAAAAAAACGATTACATGAATTTAAAGAAAAAATAAACACACATATTTTAGCAAATAATATAGAATTGAAAAACTACACTGATTAAGTAATAGAACGAAAAAAAAACATATCTAAATGTATTAAAAATCTTCATTCAAATTTACGTTTTTTTCTAAACAAATTATAATTATTTTTTTTGTAAATTTTTTTATACTAGAATATGTTATAATATGTCAACTACTGATGCAACTTCTACTGGCGTGGCCTCCCCCGGTGGCACTGCTATTTTCCAGGTCCCTATTCTTAATAATACATATACACCCACCGTGACCCCAGCTGGATTTCCCGCTGGCAGCTTAGAGCACTCACTTACCTATAATGCAGAGTTGGTGGAGTTTAATATTTTAAAATCTGCTTTAGAAGCATGTTTTAAATTCCAAACAGATTCAACTGATATAACGAACGCTGACACCGACTTTATAGCGCACACTGACGAAACCCAGTTACCTGCCTTCAATTTAGCGGGCACAAACATGGCGGCAGGATCGCAGACAAATACAGCAGAGACGAATCAAACCCTGGAATACGATATGGTTCGCTATTTTTCCAATCAAGTTACTGGTGGATTGGATGTTGTTGATTTTTTCAGTAATGAAACGGAACTTCGTAACGATGTGGCGGAAGGGGCTGGGGTATTTGAGACATACGTTAGGTCTCAAATCACCGACTCCGACGGGAAACATATAACCGATGGGGCAACCCCCAACATAGTTGCGAGACTATTAGATGTTTTACTCGCAACCGCGGATGGAAGGACTAGACTTTTTAATGCTATTGGAGGACCCACTGGTGTCGCAGACCAGCAGCACTCCGTTCCTTTTCTAGCTGGGGATAAAATTAAATGGGTTGTTAGCTATGCCGGTTTTGATGTAGTTATCAGCGCAACCAGGACTGTATCGGTTCCAGCCAGAAACATTTTAGTAACTCTCAACGTCGTTGACGCATAAACTTATTAATCTAATTTTTAATTAAATAAATAATAATTTCATAATTATTATTTATAGTTAATACAAATGTCACATGAAGACTTTGATTTAAATATTGAATCTTATTCAATATTAGAATTATTAAATTTTTTTAATGTTCCAACAACCGCAACTAAAGAACAACTTTTAGAAGTTTATGATATAAAAAAAGAAGAAATAGAAAAAATAGAAAATGAACTTTCAAAAAAAAATTTATTAAATTTTATTAATAAAGCATACAATTTAGTAAAAAAATATTTTAATTTTCCCGAACCAGTATTAGAAAAAAAGGTTTATCGCGATTTAGAAATACCAAATTTTATTCCAGAACAAAATCATAGAGTAAACCCAATTCAACGTGAAGAAATAAAACAAGTAATATCTATAGATTCTGCATTTAGAGAAGTATCCGAACCACCCACTACACCAAGTGATTTTATAATTAATTTACCATTTGAATTAAACCATGTATCTAAAATGAGACTTATATCTTCAGAAATTCCATATACATTTTACTTTTTTTCTAAAAAAAAGAAAAATAATACATTTTCAATAACCATTACAAATTCTACAATAATAGAAACATATAATATAATTATTCCTGACGGAACATGGCATTCGAGTGATTTTGAAAACCAAATAAATGAATATTTTAATAAAAATACAACAGGTGTGGATCTAATAAGTTATTTAAAATTTGATGGATCAGGAGAAGAATATCATAATGGAAAAGCAATTATACGATTTAAAACTCATGATGAAATATCATTATTGAATACTACATACGGTTATTTTCTAGATCCAAATTTACCTGCATCTGGTGCGTTATCATATTTTCTTACTATTCCAGATATAACTAATAATATAATTACCTTTGAACAGTCTTCTCTTTTTTTTATGGGATTTGTAAAAAGTGATTTAAATACTATTATTAATAGTAATAATACATATAATACATTTTCTTTTACACATATTGGTGTTTTAATAGCAACTAATGTATTTGGAAAAGATATTAATTCATATTTGTTTATATCAATAAATGATTTTGTAGGAAATTCCAAAGATCAAATAATTTCATGTTTCAATAATGGATATTTGGGTAAAAATATATTAGCACGAATTCAAATTACAAATCCGGAATTTACATTTATTATTAATAATAGTGGTGATCATATATTTAAAGAAAGAAATTATTTTGGAAATGTAAAAATACGAAAATTACACATACAAATATTAAACAAATATGGAGAGGTAGTTCAATTAAATGGGTCAGAAGTTTCTTTAGCATTAGAATTTACTCAAAATTATGATTCTAAAAATCAATTAAAATTTAACTCTATTTTAAATAATGATAGACAACAACAAATATTTTTTTAAAAATATACTATATATGCCCGCAGTAAGAAAACATGTGCAAAAAAAAACAGGGGACTCATGCGCTAATTCTCAAACAATTGATGCTATAATTGAGCTCGCAATTCTCAGATCAAATGAAACTTTTGTAAAAATAAAAAACGAACATGATACATTATTAAGAGAATTCAATAGATTTAAAGAATTATATGATATTGTTCTAACATCATTAAATAGTTATTTGAATTATTTCAGAGATGCTAGTTTTAATGATTTAACAACACTATTTACAGAAGAAGTTTATACTAGTTTAGCTAGTCTTATTGTATCAAAATTTGGTACAGAATTAAATTATTCTAATATTCTTAGTTATGATATAGTTTATGATTCAGGATTATTTACTCATTATAAAGAAAATAGTTATAAAATATTGGATGGTTTAAAACGTTCACTTAATTTATATATTGAAAATCAAAATCAAAAAGCAAAAATATTAACATGCGAAGAAAAAGAAAAAATATTGAAAGATCCAAAACTTTTACAAGAATATATTGACACTCATTTTAAAAATACTATGACATTATTTCAAGATATATCTTATAACCTTACAGTCTTACCTAGGTTTAAACCCCAATATGAAGTATATTTTGAACGACACGGACCTCCACAAGAAGGTGTATTCGATACAGAAAAACTTGCTGTTATTATTAAAGAATTATTAGATAACGGAATATTAACACAAGACGATGTATTTGAATCTTGAATAAAATATTTTATAATAATTTAATTTTTCAAAATAAAATAAGATTAGAAGACTGCTGCGATGGTGGGTATATAATTTATAAACTTGAATGAGATTATGATTGTTATATTAGTTGTGAATTATCAGATAAAACCTGTTTTGATAGAGATTTTTAAATTTATATAAAAATATTGAAAAAAATAATTTAAAATATCTTATAATAAATTTTTTCATCTAAATTACTAAATATTCTGAATTTCTTTATAAATTTTACGCACTATTTTATTTTCATTTTCGGTATTTTCAATATCTTGAGTAGTAACATTTATTAATTTTAAATATTCTTCTTGTTTATTTTCATTATTTAAAAAATCTGGATTTGCATCTTTCCATTTATCTAAAGATTTTCTTTGTTCAAACGCAACCTTATTAATAGTTTCTTTAATTTTTTCATTATTTTTATCTTTCTCCCATAGTTCTTTATCTTTAAAATAAAAACTATCCTTTTTATTTGAAATACAATATACAGGTCGTTTATCTTTATCTATTTTTTCTAAATTACTAATAACAGTGTTAGTTATACCTTTTACTAAACCTTTATCTTTTATTAAATTTAAATCTTCTAAAGAAATTGTTAATGATTTTATAAAATCATCTAAGTTTACAGCATCTTTGAACTTATCATTTAACATTAAAATTATATTTGTATTATTAATTGTATTATTAGTTATATGAGTTACTTTTGGTGCTAAATTTTCAATAGTTTTTTGTTGATTTATAATTGTTTTAACTATTTCTTTATTTTCATTTATTAACTCTTTATTCTGATTTATTAAATGTTTTATTAAATCTGAATTATTTTCATCTATTTTAACACATTCATCTATTTTAACACATTCATCTATTTTAACACATTCATTTATTTTACATTTTTTTTTATGATTAAATAAGCTTTGTCTATGTTTATATTCTTTTCCACACTCACAAATATATTTATTTGGTCCACCTATATTACTAGTTTTTTTACATGAAATATCTAGTTTTATTTTTTCATTATATTGTTTTAAAACATACTTGTGTTTTTCACTTAAAATATGTCTATCAAATTTACTTTTTTTATTACATTTAAACTCACAAATATGACATGTAAATTGATATAAATTATTTTCTATCATTTTATTAGTTATATTATACTTATTAAAAAATTTCTAAGTATTTTTTTAAAAAAGGTCCAAAAAGGTCCTCGTGTTAAAATTATTTAAACATTTTAAATATGCAACCGCATTACTCGTAACAATTAAAATGTTTTAAAAATAGGTCGGAACAGTTTGGACCTTTTTTGTAAGTATTTTGTAAGTATTTTGTAAGTATTTTTGACTGACGCAAAAAGGTCCTTCACTTTTTTCATAAAAATTTTATGATAACAAAATATTTATAAAAAAATTGAAATTGTTAGCATTAAGGTCTAAATTCATTTTTTTAAAAAATTTTGAGATTCTATTTTCTATTTTTAAAAAATTTTCACTCTTTTTTTTTGAAAAATGGATTTTTAAATTTAAATTTTTTTTTAAATTTTTTTAAAAAACTCAATATTTTTTTTATAAAATCAGACCATTATGCTCTAAAAACCCCTTTTTTAAGTATTTCAGGAAATATATATTTTAAAAGGACTTAAAGAATTATGTTATAATCGATATTATCTTATATTTAAAATATATAATAATGGCAAAATTTGATAAAATTATTTATTATAGATCAAAAGATGGACAACAAAAAGAGGGTGTTAATAAAACGCCAGATAATATAGATTTTTTAATTAATAAAAATATAATAAGATATAATGTTCCTATAATTGATCATTTATCACCAATGAATAATTTATATAATAATTTATATAATTTATATAATTATAATACTAAAATTATAGGACCAAGAATTAATTTTGGAGGTGATCATTCTATGGCAATTGCATCATTAGCTTATTCACTTAATGAATTTAAAAATTTAAAAGTAATTTGGATTGATGCACACGCAGATATTAATACTTTAAATGATTCTGTTAGTAAAAATTATCATGGTATGCCTTTAAGTTTTCTAACAGGGTTAGATAAAGATAACAAATTTAGTTTTATAAAAAATTTATTAGATTTTGATAATCTTTTATATATAGGAATAAGAGATTTAGATAATTTTGAAAAAGAAATTATTGTTTCAAAAAAAATAAAATATATTTCAGTTGAAGAATTTAATAATAATAATGAAAAATCATTACAATTTATTAAAAATTTTATTAAAAATTCTAATATTCATATATCATTTGATGTTGATTCAATGGATCCTTCTTTAATTCAATGTACTGGTACTAGTGTTAAAAATGGTTTATTTTTAGAACCAGTAAAAAAATTATTTAATATGCTAATAAATGCAGATAATATAGTTAATTTTGATATTACTGAATTAAATTTAGAAGAAGGATTTTGGAGAGAAAAAATAAATTCATTACAAAATTTATTTTATTTATTAGAATTTATGGTTTAATTTATAATAGAATATTAAATAATATTATATAAATATTATATATATGCGTAATTTAAAAAAAAATAAATATACTAAAAAAATACAAAGAGGGGGATCTGAAGAAGTTATAAATCTTGCTAATGATGAGAATTTTATAAAAGCCATTAACCAACTCGGCAAAGTAACAGGTGATTTAGCTGAAACTCTTAAAGGTGGTGCGATATTTAATGGTTTAGATAAAATTTCCTCTGGACTTGGAAATCAATTAAATTCTTTAAAAAATTCAATACCAAATTTTAATGAAACTTTACCTGAAGCAACACCTATGAATGAATTAATGAATGGAGGAAAAAAAAAATCTAAAAAAAAATCTAAAAAAAAAGGTAAAAAAAGATCTTTAAAACGTTTTGGTGGAGAACCTCAAGCTGTAGAACCTCAACTTGGAGAACCTCAAGCTGTAGAACCTCAACTTGGAGAACCTCAATCTGGAGAACCTGAACTTAGAGAACCTCAGCCTAGAGAATCTGAAGTAACAAAACCTGAACCAGTACAATCTCAAGATGTAAGTGATCCAAGAACTTCTGAACCAGAAGCTAAACCTACAAAAAAGTGTGGTTTATTTGGATTATTTTGTAAAAATCCAAAAGAAATAGCAATAGCACAGTGTAAAAAAAGAATTAGAGAGAAGTATTTACTAGATATGAAAAAATGTGATTCTATAAAAAGTGGTGGTAGAAAAAAGAAAAGAAGAAAGACAATTAAAAAGAAAAAAAGAAAAAATAAATAATTTCTTACTTAATATAAATGAAACAAACATGTAAAAAAAGAAGATATTTAAAAGGTGGAGAATCGCCAACTTTAAATGAATGTTTCCATGCTCATATTGGAAAACATTTTTTAGGATTTAAAAATAGTTTAACTAATAGTACAACAAATGTAAAAAATTTAACAGTTAAGGCGAATGATAAAATAACAACATCAATTAATAAGATTAAAGAATTATATTCTAAAAAAATAAATTCTAATAAATCAGATTCGAATGAATTAGTTCAAAAACAACTAGAAAAAATACAAAATACGTCTAATGAATTAAGTAAAGATATAAGTAAAGATATAGAAAAAACATCTAATCAAGTAAATAAATTTCTTTTAACTCCAAAATCAAATACTTTAACTCCAAAAGTAAATATTATAAATTCAAATAATAGTAATTTATCTGGTGGAAAAAAAAGAAGAACAAAAAAAAGAAGAACAAAAAAAAGAATAGAAAAATAGAAGATAAATAAATTTATTTGTTTAAATAAATAAATTTATATAATATAAATTTGATATGAAAAATAATATTAAAAATAATATAAGTATAGGAACTTGGAATATTTTTAATGGTTGTCCATATGGATTTTCAATATTATATGATTCAGTAAGATTAGAAACGGTAATTGATAATATAAAAAATAGTAAATTAGATATAATAGGATTACAAGAAGTTAATAATATAGCATTAATTGATTTATTAAAAAAAAATTGTAGTGAAAAATATTTATTTTTTTATAAAGAAAAAAATTTATATTTACAGCAAATTATATTAGGAATTTTTTTGTTTATAATATACTATTTTATTAAAGATACTATATTACTATGTTCTAGTTTTTTATTTATTAATTTTATTTTCAAAAATACTACATTTTATAATTTTTCAATGGGTGAAGTATCTGGAGGTTTATTATTATTAGTTAAAAAAGAGTTAATTGAAAATAATTGTGAGAATTTTGAATATAAAAATTATGAATATCAAGATGGAGACTATTTAAATATATTAAATAAAAGAGGATATCAAAAAATTAATATAAAATTTTTAAAAAAAGATATAGTTATTTATAATACTCATTTAAATTGTATTCGAAATAAATGTAAAAATAGAAAAAATCAAATAGAAGAATTACTAAAAAAAACAGAAAATGAAAAAAAAGTAATTTTACTTGGAGATTTTAATACTATAAAAGAATATGATGAAATTAATTTAAATAAATATAATTTTGTAGATACAATAGATAATGATAAAGATATTACATGGGACACTAAAAATCATTTAACTAATATATTATTTACAAATTCAGTAGATTCAAGAATTGATTATATTTTTACAAAAAATTGTAAATTTGAAAATTCAAAAATAATATTTAATAATGAAAATACTGCATCTGACCATTATGGCGTAATGACAGAAATATGTTTAAAAAATAAATAATAAAATTTTATATAATAAATATTATTATTTATTTTTTATTAAAATTGAAATTATTTAATTTTAAAAAAATATTAAATATCTCAAAAATGCAAAATCTAGATTCTTTAAATACACCAGAAATTGAAGATACAAATTTATTAACATCATTATATGAATCATTAACTTGTCCAATTACTGGAGATATTATGATTGATCCAGTATCTGGAAATGATAGTTCTACATATGAAAAGAGTGCAATTATTGAATGGCTTAAATATAAAAATGTTTCTCCTATAACAAAAGAACCGATGACTTTAAATGATTTAAAAGTAAATGCAAATATTCGTTATTTATGTGATAAATATCATGCTGGACAACTTGGAAATAAAAAAGTAAAAAAGAATAATCCTTTAATTTCTAGCAATAATATTAATTTAAAAAATAATAATATTATTAAAGTAATTAAAGGAAATGTTGTTCCAATGATAAGTTTTCAGGTAGATGAAGCCACATTACCTAAAACAGAAACAAAGTATTTACCTCAAGACTTAATAATTGTAATTGACCATTCAGGATCAATGAGAGGAAATGTAGAAGCACAAGATGTAAATGGAAATAAATTAGAGTATGGATTTTCGATACAAGATATAGTTAATCATGCAGCAAAGACAGTAGTTGGAACTATTGATAAAGATTCAAGAATTTCAATTATAACTTTTGATAATATTATTGAAGTTCGATTAGAGTTAACAAATATGACAGATATAAATAAAACAACTGCATTACAAATTATTACAAATATTGTTCCGCGTGGACAAACAAATATTTATGGTGCATTAGAAAAAGCAATTGAAATTTTAGATGATCGTAAAGATAAATCGAGAAATGGGTCTATTATTTTATTCACAGATGGATATCCAAATATTGAACCTGCGCGAGGAACTGCGGATACTATTAGAAAATTGCGTACAAAAAAGAATTTTACTAGCCCAATTCATACGATGGGATTTGGATATAATCTTCAACAAAAATTATTATATGAAATTGCAAAATCTTCAAATGGATGTAATGGTCATATTCCAGATGGAGGTTTAATTGCAACTGTATTTTGTAATCTTCTTGGTAATATTATGTGTACTGTAGTTTTAAATCTTCAACTTCATATAATTACTCCAGATGTAGAAGTATTAGGTGATTTTGAATGCAATTATAATTCAGAGAAAAAAACTAAAATATTTGATCTTGGGACGGTTCAAATTGGACAGTCGCGTAATATTATTCTAGATTTATCTAAAATTTCAAATGCAGATACTTTAAATATCCAATATTATTATACTTATAAAATATGTGGAATTTCATATACATCTGAAATGATAACAATTAATAATACTAATCAAGATGAAATGCCAAATAGTGATGAAATACTACAAGTACAATATATGAGATGTAAACTAGTAGAAGGAATTCGTCAAATGAGTAATTATAATTGTATTCATCAATATGATAAAAGTATAGAGATACTTAATGTATTAAAAATGGAATTAGAAGAGTTATATAAAATTAATACAAATCCTTTAGTTAAAGGAATGAAAGATAATTTAATTGGAGATGATAAAGATGAAGGTCAAATTAAAATGGCAATTACTAATTCAACTTACTATAATCGATGGGGTCAATTTTATTTAGATCAATTATCTCGTGCTTTACTTGTTCAAGTAAAACCAAATTTTAAAGATCCGGCTGGTGTATTTGGTGGTGAGTTATTTTATGATATAGTAGAAAAAGCAAGTGATATATTTGATTCATTACCTCCACCAATTCCATCAAATACTAAATGCTATCGTAGTTGTAATAGTAATGTAACACAACCAACAGTTTCTATGACATTATTTAATAATCCAGGAGGAGGATGTTATGTTGGTAGTTCTTTTGTAACAGTTGCAACTGGTGTAAAAAAATTAATAAGGAAAATTTGTAAAAATGATATTATATTAACAAAAGAGAATAGTAATTATGATTCAAAATTAATTTTTACAAAGGTAGTTTGTGTAGTTAAAACTGTATATAAAGAGGATATTAATTTAGTAAAAATTGGTAATTTAAAAATTACTCCATATCATCCAATTATATTTAATAATAAATGGCAATTTCCAATTCAATGTGGAGAAATGTATGTTAGTAATGAGAGAGAAGTTTATACATTAGTTTTAGAAAGCAATCATATTGCAATTGTAGATAATATTCCAACAATTTGTCTTGGTCATAATTTTAATGATAATGATATTATTAAACATTCTTATTTTGGAAGTAAAAAAGTAATTGATGATCTAAAAAATATGAAAGGATTTAATAAAGGACTAGTTGAAATTAATCCAAATAATTATATTAGAAATTCAAATACTGTTGTCGGTTATAAAATAGAAAATTAATTAAATTTTATTAATTAAATATATCTCTATTATTAATAAATTATGTGTTCTTTAAAAAGAATAAAAAATGAAAAAAAAGTATTTGATAATCATATTTTAAATAATTATTATTCTTTTTTTTTGAATCAAGAATATAATAATTTTAATGCAAATGCTGAGGTCTTAATAGGAAAAAATAATAAAGTAGAAGCATTAATTGAAATTAATAATTCTTATCCATTTAAGCCACCTAAGTTATATGTTTGTAAATCAGAATTTATTAAAAAACAAATAGGATATATTGATTGGTCGTTTAGAAAGGGGCAAAAAATAAATGAAATAATTAAAAATAATAATTATACTAAATATGAATTATTATTAGTATGGTTTTTTATTTTAAATAAAAATTATTTAATATTAAATAAAATTCCTCATTTTTCTTTAAAAATACCATTAGATTGTTTATGTTGTTCTTCTATTTTATGCGGAGATAAATGGAGTCCTTCAATTAAAATTACTGATATTATAATAGAATTTTTATTAAGAAAAGAATTATTTAATTTATTTACAGTTAATGGTATTAGATATATAGAAACAATTTTTAAAAATGATAAATGGAATCTCTCTGAAGATATTATACTATTAATCTTAAAATTTATTATTAAAGATTAATCATTAAAATTATTATAATGATTAATTATTATACTACTAATATAATACAATATCCGACAATAAAATCTCCAATTTCTATTCTTTTATTAGATAATTCTGACAAATTTTTAATAAGTTCTATAGTTTTAGAAACTTGTTCTACTACTTTACTTAAAAAAACATTAGTTAATAAAATTTGGTTTATTCCAGTTTACGCTGGTTATGCATTAAGTTTAAATATTTTTCCTAATTGTTTAGATAAATATCCTTTAAGTAAAGCATATAGTATATGGTGTATTGGTGGAATAATATGTACAACAACTCTTGATCGTATATTTTTTAAAGAAATAATTACATTAAAAAAATTAATAAGTATAATAGTTATGATATTTGGAATATTTATTTCTTAAAATAAATTTTAATGTAACTTTATAATATATGTCTCATAATAAATATTATGATGTATTTATTGGGCCTCCTTGGAGTGGAGCATGTAATACATGGCCAGGAATTAATACATTAGGTAATGGAAGTACTATTTCAAATTATTATAAATTTCCATTACCTGCTATTGATCCTCCTAACTATAGTTGGTTAACTCCTGGTGGTTTTGTAACACATGGAGGAAAAGGAAAAAAATCTAAAAAACATAATAAATCTAAAAAACATAATAAATCTAAAAAACATAAGAAATCTAAAAAACATAAGAAATCTAAAAAACATAAGAAATTTTAAGAATTTAAACTTTGATAATGTTGTTCTATTTCTAGAAGTATTTCCCAATCACTTTGATGTAAATTTAATGGTATTCCATTACTTGTCATTAAATTTATTTTTAATTTTCCCAAATTTACTTCACCAGTATAAATTCTTTTAGTATTATCTTCTCGACTAAATTCTTTATAATATATTGAAGAATTATTTAAATTAAATGTTGCTAATTCATTTGCACTACCTCCACCACCACCAAATGTTTCTAAATAAAAAGTATTTGAATTTTGATTAAGTATTTCATCCATTGTATATGTTTGAGCAATTGTAAGACCTTGGCCGCTTGCATCAATTGCAATAGTTCCATTATTATCATCATATTTAATATTTTTATTATAATAACTTGGTAAAGATAGTCTTTTATTTGGAGGTTTTATTAAATTTATCTTATTAGGAAATACATTTTTATTATAATCATCAATACTTAAAATCGCATTAATTGAATTATTTAAATTTATTTGTGCTACTGCATAAACTTGATTCATAGAACCACTTAAATCGATAATTAATTTATTTTCTTTAAAATTATCTATAGTAAGACCATTTTGTAAATTAGATAAAGATGATGTACCTCTAAATCCTAAATAATACCCTAAATTATAATTTAATTTTTGTGATACATTATTAATTATACTAGACGAAATATCTGTTATATTTGGCAACCAAGGGTTATAAAATATTACTGATACTGGATATTCTGTATTTGATAAATCAAGATAAACTTTATTAGTTATCATATCATATTCAAATGTAAATAAATCATTTACTTTTTTACTAGTATTATCTTGTGTTTTTAGATTCCATAATTCAGCTTTATTAAGATTATCTAAAATATTATTACTAGAATCGTTGGCTATATTATAATTACCTGGTTTTATATATGAATAATATATTGAATCAGAAGAAAGATCTTCTATTGTTGGATCATATGTTTTTATATAAAAAAAAGTATTTCCAAATGTATAATCAAAATTATACCAAGATGGAGTTATATAAACTGATGCTAATCTCAAACTTAATACATTATTTATGTTTATATCAACTGAAAATGTTTCTGATGGTGTTGTCATAGGATTCGGTCTTAATGCACTATTAATAATTGAATAAGAAGTATATTTTTCTATATATCTAGGATTTTTTATTCCTTGTTCAACTTGAACATTATAATTAAATTTTGATGAATTATCTGTTTGTAGTTGAGTTATATTTGGTCCCAAAATAGTTTTATTTTGACCTTTATTTCCAATATATTCTTGAGAAAAATGTGAATTACTTATATTTTCAGATGGTTTAGTTAATAAAGATAATACTAAATATAAAAAATTTTGTATACTTGGATCATCTTGACCATCTAATAAATCGTCAATTTTTGTAGTAATTTCATTTCTATTAGCATTATTTGGTAGTTTAAGAAAACTTAATAATTCTTCTCTAGAAAGGTCTCTAGGATCAAATGATAAATTACTTATTTTATTGTTAATATTACTAGACATATATATATATATATAAATATATACTCTATTTAAGTAAAAACAACTGTTTGGAAAATTGAAATAAAATAATCCATTAATTTAATATATAAAAATGGCACAATCTTGTTTTGTTTGTTGCGAGTTATTTAATAAAAGTAACAGAAAACAAGTTAATTGTCCTAATAATAATTGTGATTTTCTAGTATGTAAAACTTGTGTACGAGAATATTTATTATCACAAAAAGATCCTCATTGTATGAACTGTAAACAAGGATGGAATGAACAATTTATTATTTCACAAACAAATAAGTCATTCTTTAATACTGAATATAAAAAAACTAGAAAGCAATTTTTATTAGAAAGCGAAATAAGTAAAATTCCTGGAACTATGGAAAAAGCTGAAAATTATAAACTAATCAATGAAGAAACTACTGCTATAAAAGAAGTAGATAACAAAATTCGTGAATTAAATAAAGAGCTTAATAAATTAAAAGAAAATAAACGTTCAAAACAAATAAAAAGATTTAATTTAATGAACGGAACCAATAAAGAAAAAAAACAATTTATTATGCCTTGTCCACATAATGAATGTCGAGGATTCTTATCATCTCAATATAAATGTGAAATTTGTAAATTATATACATGTCCAACATGTCATGAAATTATTGGATATAATAAAACAGACCATCATGCATGTAATGAGTCTAGTGTTAAAAGTGCAGAATTAATTAAGAAAGATACTAAACCTTGTCCTAATTGTGGTATTAGAATATTTAAGATATCTGGTTGTGATCAAATGTGGTGTACAGAATGTGAAGTTACTTTTAGTTGGAATACTGGTTCAGTTTTAACAAATGTTCATGTTCATAATCCTCATTTTTATGAGAGACAAAGACAGCTTAATAAAGGAGTTATTCCAAGAGAACCAGGTGATGTTGTATGTGGTGGATTGTGTTCTTATTATCAATTGCGAACATTTATTATTAGTTGGTTATCTGATAATGAGGTTAAGAATAAAGTTTCTGAATGGCATAGATTTATAGGACATATTACAAATATCGATTTATTAAATACAAGGCAAAAATTACAATTCTTAAATAATAATGAACATTTAAGAGTTAGATATATTGTTGGTGAAATAAGTAAAGAAGAATTATCTAAAATATTACTTAAAAATGATGCAATTCGTAAAAAAATAGTAGAATTCATAAATATTTTTGAGCTATTAAGTGTAGTAGGAATTGAATCATTCGCATTTTTAGTAAATCAAAACTTAAGAGAAAAATCATCAAATGAAATAGTAAAAATAATTGATGAACAATATAATCATTATCTTGACCTAATTCAGTATTGTAATGACCAATTTAAAATAATTAGTGTAAACCATAGTTGTCTAGTTCCTCAAATTAGTAAAAAATTTAATACAAATAAAATAAAATATTGTTTTAAAGATTTATCTGAAGCAACTTCTTCTAGAGCAACTTCTTCTGAAGCAAGTTCTTCTAGTGCAAGTTGTTCATATTTGTAGTTATAAAATTCTACACATTTTACAAGTAGTTTTAGAATTATCATCAAGTAATCTATTTTTTTCTTTTCTTTTTAAAGAAATTGAATTTTTATTATTTGATTTCTTAAAATTTTTATAAAGTGTTATATATTCATTATCATTAAAATATAAAAGTAAATGAAAATCGGGTTCGTAAATTGAATTAAACCATAAAACATTTTTATTTTTATTTGTACCCATTTTTAATGATTCTATTTTATCAATATTTAAAAATTGTTTTGTCCAAATATAATAATAATTTTTTAAAATATTTATTTTTTCTTCAGAAATAGTAATTGGATTATTTAAAAATTCATTTCTTATTTCTAAAAACACAGCATTATCTGTCATAATTTATGATTTATAATTTATATTTTATTTAAATTATAAATCAATTTTTAAATATAATAAATTATACTGAAATTTGAGATGGTCTATTTGATTCTTGTACAACTTCACTATAAGTTTCTCTTTCCCTTTCTCTAAAAGTACAACAAATTAAACTACTAAAACATGAAATTGTAAATAAAAAAAATAAAGTATGAGCATCAATATAGCTAATTAAATAATTAAATGATTCTTCTGTCATAATAACAATTGGTTCTGGTCGCGGAAAATTCATATAGTCTAATGGTAATTCTTGTATTTCCATTTTATTTAATTATATAAATTAAATAAATATTCTTTATTTAATTTTAATAAATAATATTTATACTAAAAAGCTAATTAAAATTACTCCTCCAATTACTAAAATAAAAGGTATTATTACCATAGATGCGTTTATAATAAATTCTTTAAAACATTTAAAACATTTAAAACATTTATTTTTATTATTTGGTATTTTATAATAATTATTTAAATTATCATGTAATTCTTTTTCTTGTTCTTCTTTAGTAAGATCCATTTGAAAATATATTTATAAATTTAATATTTTTCAATTTTATTTAAATATTTGCTTATTTTAATGAAAAAGAAAACAAATAAATTAAAAACAAGAAGAGTTCCAAGAACAAGAAGACATCCAAAAACAAGAAGACATCCGAGAACAAGAAGACATCCAAGAACAAGAAGATATCCAAGAACAAGAAGAATAAATAAAAATGCAAAAGGTATTAGTCGTTTAGAAATGTTAGCTGCTAAACAACTTGTAAACTATGAATTAACTCCAGAAATGCTAGCACATAATAATTATCCACCTGAAATAATTCAACCTATTCTAGATATTGAATATATTGATAATAAAAAAAAAAAACAACGTATGATGCTTGAATTACAATCTAAGAGTAAATTAAAAAAAGAGTTTGAAGTAAAAATAGAAAATGATATAAATGATACAGGCGAATCATATGACCCATATGATAATGTATTCTCCGAGTTAATTGAATCTGCTTCTAAAATATTAAGTAAAAATGATGGAAAAAAAAATTTTTGGAAAAATATTTTAGGTAATACTTATCTTAATTTAAATGAATCTCAATATCAGGGAGGTCCAAATTCTAATACTTATGAAAGAACTCAAGAGTATTTTAAAATTTTAGTACAAAAATTATATGATATTGATGCGGATGATGATTATTTAGATAATAATGAATTATATGAATTATTAATTGAAGATACTGGCATTATAAACAATGATGAAAATGATTAAAAATATATTAAAAATTGAATTATATTTTTTATTTAATTATTTAATAATTATCAAAATGTATAAATCTTATTTATTTGCATATCATACAAATCCATCTCTATATATTCAAAATTTAATATTTGTAATATTAATTTGTATATTATTTGTTATATACAAATTAATATTAAAAAATAAAAAAGAAAAATAAAAATATTTATAATTTTTAACGCGGTTTACGCGATTTATGCGATTTACGCGATTTACGTGATTTGCGTGATTTATGTGATTTACGACCACCTTTACTTATATTTTTTATTGATTCTCTAGTCATTAAGTCATAAATTGTATTAATTTGTTTTTTAATATCATGAGGAATATTAATTTTTCCATTTAAATGTCTTTTAATTGTTGTATATGGTTGATTTGGGTTAATATCATGTTTGGTAAGAATATTATTTATATAAAGTAAATAACTATTAAATTCCATTTGATATTTTTGCATTTTTTCTAAAAAATCTAATCTTTTACTATTATTATTAACTAATTCTCTTAAGTCTTTTTCTTTTTCTGTAGGAGAAGAAGATTGTATATTTTCATATATAGAATAAGCTTTTGAAAGAATAAGCATAATTACTATAAAAATACTGATTTCTTCCTTTTCTTCAGGTTCTAAGAAAACATTTTTTTGAAATAATAATCCTAATAAACCGATGTTTTTAACTATATATTTTGGTTGTTCATAAGTAAACATATATGTTAATAAACTACTTATATCATGCATATCTGGTATAATTTGAAGTGTAGCATGTCCAAGTGTTCTTAATCTTGTTGTTGTATAAGAAGTCATTTATATAAATTATTAATATTTTAAAATATTAATAATTATAGTTGCCAAATCCGGGACTCGAACCCGGTACTCCCGCTTGGAAGGCGGAAATCATACCCATAGACCAATTTGGCTTAATCAAAAAATTTAAAAGGCTGGTAAAGGGTTCGAACCTATATCTCTCGCTAACTACGCGAGTACTTTACCATTAAGCTAACCAGCCATTACGATATCGTTAATTAGTAATTAAAATATATATTTAAATTATATTTTTATAATAAATTATATTTTTATAATAAATTATA
>CERI01095643.1_pt1 | contig 28244 bp, 31 predicted proteins | sample 350261 | NCBI WGS metagenome assembly CERI01 (sample SAMEA2620979, study PRJEB7988) | marine metagenome | isolation source: saline water (ENVO:00002010), including
AATCGCAATTTGAGACACTACGAGGAAGAGTTAATGACAACTCAATGTTATTTGGCGATGATTCAGAGTTTGAAATGTTACGAGGAAGAGTCGATGACAACTCAAATGCATTATTTGGTCAGGAACCGCAATTTGTGACACGAAACACATTTAATGAGACACTTGGAGTACAATCTGATTCAAGAATTAAATTACCATCATTAAATACAGTTAATCAGACTTTGGACTCATTAAAGATCAGAGTCAATACCAACTCAAATGCATTATTTGGTCCTGAATCGCAGTTCGAGACACTACGAGGAAGAGTTAATGACAACTCTAATGCATTATTTGGTCCTGAATCGCGATTTGATGAATTATTAAACGAACGAGACGATAATGAAAACTCACCTGCGTTAACAGAACTACAAGACAAAGTCAATAACAATTCAAACGTATTATTCGGTGTTGATTCACAGTTCGCATTATTAGTAGACCGAGTCCATGAAAACTCAAATGCTTTGTTTTACCCAGGTGAAAAAGAATCAGGTTTATTAAGGTTAGTGAATACCAATTCAAATATGTTATTTGGCGATGATTCAGAGTTTGAAATGTTACGAGGAAAAGTTAATGCGAACTCAAATGCGTTAATCGATTTTGATAGAAATGGCTTGAGGTCATCTGACGATGAAGATGGAGAAGATGATGATGGAGAAGATGATGATGGAGAAGATGATGATGGTGTGTCTGCTGCCGAAAACATCGTAATCAAACTAAATCAAGAAATAGGAGAATATCAAGATTACGCAGATTTTAAGCAGATAATATTGAAAAACAATTCAGATGAGGTTGTCGAATATGTTATCGAAGTGGGTAACTTCAAAATGCATACAGACACAAGTGTCAACTGGCAAACCCCGACCTCAAACCCTCTCACATTTGGAGAAGATCGAGTTATCTATGTAAAAGATTCATATAATGTTGACAGTATCAGTGATGACACTAAAAACAGTGAATACGCGCAAGAGGGTGACATCTTATTTATATTAACACCAAGTTCGGAGGTGTCGTCTATAGAGTTCATATGGTATGGAGGGAGATCTGTAAATTTAACAGTTGAATACAATGGTATAAGCCACGACATACCAAAGGATACTATGAATGCTGATGGTGTAACTTCGTACAATTTAAATGATCAAAATAGTTCAAGTGCATATACAGGTATAAATAATAATAGTACTGCTGGAATAAGTCTTGAAACTTTTAATGTTCTGAATAACTATAAATATCGAAATGATAATAGTGTTATTCTCTTAAATAATAATACAATATCAACAGAAGATAATACAAGTTTAAGTTGTGCTTCAAATTGTTTTTTTGTGCAAAATAAAGACTCGTTTAACTTTGATATTGATAATAGTAGTTGTGAATGTGGGGATGCAGAACCAGATGGAAATAATATGCTTTCTCAAAGAGCGATTTCAGGTAATTTTGTGTATGGTCATAATAATACATTATCTGGTGGTTCATGGGATTGTTCATCAGATTGTGATTTACGAACTTACTGTGAAAATCCGGAAAAAAATAGAAAATGTGGTACTCTACCTACTACCTCTTAAACGTTTAAAATAAAATTATAAATGTTTATAATTAATTAAGATGGCTTTTCTGCTGCAGAAACATAATTTAGCCGATCTAAAAAGTATATGTGAAGCCCAAAACAATCTTGGTTTGAAAAACATGGCATATCAGTGTAAGGATGATGTTCATATTACAGGGGGTAATATAGAAATAGATTTTTTTAAGTTAGATAGTCAAGGAAATAATGTGTCGAACTATACTCTTGCCGCGATAGACAATAATGGTACAATTGGTTGGAAACAGATACCAAACTTAAAGGTGGAATGGATAAACGACCGAAATCAAAATCAAATTGCCTTAAGTTTATTTTCAAATGATTTAGATTACGTAAAATCGAATGAATTTGAAGATTTAGTTTGGCGTGAAATAAATGAATATAATGATAAATTATTTAACGATACCTTTATAAATTCCAATCTTTATGTTCATGGCTTGATATTATCAAACCTTATCATTCACGACCCCGAACATCTATCACAAAACCCTGCACTTCTGACAAACAATGGTATTGGTTCTAATTTTGGTGTGAGTGAAATCATCCAATCCTATTCAAATACATCAACAACGAATGTTCCATCTGCAAACGCATTGAATGATTTATATTTGTATATTCAAGATGTTGAAACAACTATTCCAACAGAAAACAATCGCAACACACTGGACCCAGATTCAAATTTAAGTGATTTAGAGAATAGCAACATTGCAATTCGAAATCTTGGTTTGAATCAAGAAATAAATACAAAAAATATTTCAGCTAGTAATATAACAGTCAAAAATACCTTAACTTTACAAAATTTGACATCATATAATGGTGATAATGATGATAATGGTGGAATTTACGACATTTATAAGTTATTAATCGTAAACCCTAATGATACAATTAATAGTCATGATCTTAAGATTTCACAAAATGCATGGGGACCCGGAATGAATAACCAAAATATTGTAGTATCCGGACAAACTTTATATTATGTGAAAACAGAACTATCCAATAATATAAGTGAATGTCTGTCTGTGAGTAATGTATTATCTGAAATATTTAGTGTTTCAAATCTAAAAGATGAGTTAAAACAACGATTGACAAATGATTTTTTAAAGGAGGTAGCATTTTCAGCAGACTATGAACATTTGATAAATAGGATCACAAGTGTGTCAAGTTTATGTAACGATGCAGATTTTATATCTGCTTTTTGTAATTTAAGCGATATTCCAAATAAACATGATGCAAAATCTAATTTAGAACTTCACAAAGTCGCTACAAGCGGTGATTTTAATGATTTAGAGAATGTTGATGGTTTCACTAATCTATACCCATGGTTACATCTGTTTGTAGAACCTGAAAGATTTCCTTTTTTGCAAACACATTGTAATTTGGGTGATATTCTTGATACATCTCAAGCTAGAAGCAATTTGGATTTAAAGGATATGGCGGAACAAGATAGTTCAAATGTAAATATAACAGGTGGTATTATTGAAAACTTGAGTAATTTGATAATTCATGAATCGAATTTGATCATTTCACCATCAAATACAGATTTGTTAAAATCGACAAATTTAAATTATGTAGTTCTGAGAGGTAAAAATTCAGATGGTGGGGTGGAGTGGTTTGAACTTCCAAATGCAACAGAAGATACTTTCGGTTTATGTAAAATTACATGCAATATTGAAATCGATGATGAAAATACTACATTAAGTGTTAACGCAATTAGAGATTCAGTTATAAACAACTTGCAAACACTTATGCCAGAAGCTACTACAAGTAGCCAGGGAGTTGTGAGAACATTTGACCTTTTTAGAGATTATGTTCAAGATGATCCCAATAGTAATATGAGAGAGGTATTAAACATGAAAGGTACATCTAACTTATACAATGATTTACGAACAAATATAAAAGGGTATGATTACACTCTCACCGATGCAGCCGCGGGAACCTATGACTGGACATCTGTATCAAATGACTGGACTATTGAAACAGAACTTGACTTAGTAACTACAGGTGGAGTGAGTAATTACGTGCAAAAACGATTAGAAGATACAGCACTTACATTTTCTGAAATAACACTCACCAATTTAAGAGTCACGAGTGAAATGTTTTTCTACCCAAAAGATTCACCTTTACGTGACGAAGTCGTTGATAGTAATATGTATATGACGATAATGGATGCTGGTACTGGAGAGGTCACATTTTCGCAAATTCATGGTGTTGGTTCAAACACTGGAATTCTAAATGAAACGAGTTTGGAAATCGGTAAATTTTGGCGGATTCTATGCGATAATAACATATTCAGCATTCAAAAGAGAAATTCAGACGCCGAAAGTTATGTAACCAAACATATATTTAGTTAAAATATGAATTAAAAATTTATGAATTATATAATGAAATTATGATGTCAAAACATACAGGTGAAAAGCACAAGCAATCAAACATTATGGGTGAGCTACATATCATAACTGGCCCAATGTTCAGTGGTAAAACTACAGAGTTATTGAAACGAATTAGTAAAAATCAAGGAATGTACGTAAATCACAAATTGGATATTCGATACAACACGGATTCAATTACATCTCATGATGGAAACACGATTTCATGTATTTCAATTGATGATATTAGTGATGTATTCGAATATCCAGAATATAAAAATAATGCCTACATATACCTTGAAGAAGTACAGTTCTTTGATGATTTAAAGAATGTGGTATTAAAGATGGTGGAGCAAGATAATAAAATTGTTCATTGTGCCGGTTTGTTAGTGGATATACATAGAAACAAATTCGGTGAATTATTGGATTTAGTTCCCCATGCGAATACGATTGATATGAAAAGTGGAATATGTAGTGTGTGTTTAGATAATTGCGCGATATATACATCAAATAAAGTGAATTCTGACGCCTCCAAAGTTGATGTTACTACTAATAACTATAAAGCGTTATGCAGACATCACTACTTAAACAATTGTGTATAATATATATTATATAAGAGATGTCTCAAGGTAAAAATGAACCTAAGAAACGAGGACGAAAACCGAAAAAGAAATCGGAGGACGACGACCAAGCTTGTGAAAAAAACCCAACTTACGTATCTAAACAGGAACATGTAATTCAGTTATTTATACCTCCTAATGAAGAAAAAGATGATGAAAATGAAAATTCGGACAACATGTATGAAAATAACTTCTGCAAATATGATCCAAATATAGTAGAACCGAATCCATATACTGAGAAAGACTCTTTTTCATCTCATCCTTTTGAGTTTGATATGAAAAACGAGTTAAAAGTCGAAGACAAAACGGTAAAAATACTAAATAGTCATTTAATGAAAGATAATGTATCAAACACTCTTTGCGAATGGTGTTGCCATTCATTTGATAATGATTACATAGGTTTGCCAATTAAATATACCGGAGATGTATTTTACGTTATTGGTTGTTATTGTAGTTTTGAATGTGCGTGTGCAGACAATTTTTATTCGAATGCGAGTAATATAAACATTTGGGAAACCTATAGTTTATTGAACTTGATGGCAATCAAAATGAACTACAATTCGCACATATATCCAGCACCATCGAAAAAGTGTTTGAGTGTTTTTGGGGGATATATGAATATTCAAGACTTCAGGGATTTTAAGACAGAATCTAAAATTCTTGTATTAAATAACAATCCAATGGTAGCCGTTTCAGAACAAATCGAAGAAATAAATGATTACCATCACAAAAATAAAAATGATGTTTTGATTTATGATACAAATAGAATTGATAAATATGAAAAAAAATTACTGAAAGAAAATAACAAGAATTTAGTTCTTAATTTTAAAAATACTTTAGATTCTACAATGAATATATCTCAACAAGTTATAAAAGCCACATAGTTATTAGTTCAATATATATTTATATTTTGCTTTTTTTTTATCAAATATTCGCTTCCCAACATTATCCTGTTTTTCACCATCATTTCCAATAGAGAATAGATTGTTATTGGTGTCCATATAATAAGACTTTTTTTTGTATATAATTGTATAAAGTTCTTCTTCAACGTCTTCATCGCTGTTTATTTCATTGTTTATTCGTTCTTCAAACGTTTGTTGAACATTATCATTAATTAAATTGGATGATATTCGCTGATTATTAATATTTTCTTTTATTGTTAATGAATTGGTTGAATATGAATTTTTCATGACATTTTGTAGTTCTTTAATATTTGTGCGAAGGGTAGTGTTAGACTTTTCTAGAAGAGAAATTTTGTTTAAAAGAGATGCGTTTTCATTTTTCGTTGCAACAATTGAACTAACACTCATTAAGTCTTTTTCATTTTCTAATAACTTTTGGTTTTCATTTTTGAGGCGTACATTTTCAGATGATATACTTTGGAATTGTTCAAACATTGTTTGGTAACTACTTATGATAGTTTGACAGGATTCTTTTATATGTTCCATATATCAATATATTGGAACAAAAACTTAAATGATTACTAATGTCTTATCGTGTGTCTAAATTTATATTTATCAAATGTTCTAAACACTAAAATGGTTCGTGTTGTGATTTGTGGGACACATCCAAATCAGTTTAATGGATATTCAAAGGTTGTGTATGAACTATCCAAATATTTAGAACTATATGATGATATTGAATTATTTATCTTTGGATTTCAGAATTTTTACGATCATTCAGAACACGCAAATGAACGCAAGTTGAAAAAAACAGTAATATATGATGTTTATAAAAATGAAGAACCGAAATCAAAAGGATTTGGTGAAAATTTGATTAAAGATTATTTGTTAGATGTAAAACCTGATATTGTTATTGTGTATAATGATTTGATGGTCTTGAATTCTTTATTGTCAAAAATACACGAAATTCCAGACAGAAAGTTTAGAATTATACCGTATGTTGATTTAGTGTATAAAAACGAACGAAATATATTAATAAAAATATTAGATGAAAAATCGGATGGTGCAATCATGTTTTGTTCATACTGGAATGATGTTATCAAACAACAAGGATACACCAAACCAACATATATAGTTGAACATGGATTTGATAGAATGTCTTATTACCCAATGGAAACGCAACTCGCTAGAAAATATTTTGGATTACCCGAATCATGTTTTATATTCATGAATTTAAATCGAAATCAACCTAGAAAGCGTTGGGATATATGTCTCATGGCATTTATCAAGTTTATATCACTAAACAGAGATTGTGACGCTAAACTTTTAATTGCAACACCCTTAAAAGGCTCTTGGGATTTAATTGATATTATGACAAGCGAATGTAATAAATATAGTATGACTTTAATGGAATTACAGAAACATTTACTTGTCATTCAAAATCCACAAAAACTTACTGATTTCGACATAAATGTCCTCTATAACGCATGTGATGTAGGTCTCAACACCTGTGATGGTGAGGGATTCGGATTATGTAATTTTGAACATGGTGGAATTGGAAAACCTCAGATAGTACCATTTATCGGTGGTTTCAGAGATTTTATAACAAAAAAGAATTCGTATATTGTAAAACCGAAATATACATTCTACCGCGATCATACAACCGATGTCGTTTCCGGTGAAGCTGAAGTTTGTGATATTAATGATTATGTAGATGCTATGCAATATTACTACGACAATCAAGATATTGCACAAATTCATGGCAAACGATTCAGAGAAAATATCATAAATAATTACACCTGGAAATCAAAGAGCGAACAACTATATAACGTTATTATTAATGAAACAAAAGATATTATTCAAGCAAAAGAACTAGCAAAACAAATGGAACAAAAATCAAAAAATGAAATTATAAATGTGAATGAGTTAGAACAATTAGAAGTAATTTCAGGTAATCATACAAAACCTTCCCAGACATCTGCTGATTTACCGAACATAGATGTAGATTGTATGTCTGTTGAAGATATGAAGAAAGTATTAAAACAATTCATTAATAAAGCATCTGAACCAAAATAAAAAGTTTAAAAGTATATACTTATTATAATAAGTGGAAAATGGTAGTTAAGCATTTAGTTATTGTTGAATCTTCAACCAAAGCGAAAACAATATCAAAATATTTAAACAATCAATCATCAAATGTTGAATTCATTGTCAAAGCATGTAATGGACATATTTGTGACCTTGTGAAAGAAAAAACCAGTTTCGGTATAAACATGGACACATATTTTCCATCGTATGAATTGTTATCAGATAAACAACGAATTGTAAAAGATTTGCGTTCTCATGTCAAAGAATGCAATAAAGTTTGGCTTGCAACTGATAATGACCGTGAAGGTGAAGCTATTGCATGGAATTTGAAAACATTTCTTAAATTAAAAGAAGGTAACTTCAAACGAATATTATTCAACGAAATTACCAAAAATGCTATTGTATCTGCAATAAATAATCCACAAGATATCGATATGCATTTGGTTCAAGCTCAACAGGCAAGACGCGTTTTAGACCGTGTCGTTGGGTTCGGACTCACGAAAGAGTTATATCGTAATTTTAATAGTAAAGATGTGTTATCTGCTGGACGTGTTCAATCCGTTGTTTTACTTATATTAAACAATTTAGAAAAACTTATTCAAGAACATAAACCTACAGAATATTGGAATGTTATCGGTACCTTCGACGAAGGTATTGTGGATGCTAAACTATATGAAAAAGACAGCATATGTAAGTTTTCATCTGAAAGTTCTGTTACAGGTTTTCTTCAAAACTTAACAAATACATTTTATATTAATCCATCAAAAACATTGATCCATAATACAAAAGTATATCCGGAACAACCATTTACAACATCTACATTACAACAAACAGCGTACAATCAACTAGGGTATAGCATACAAAGAACGATGAAAATTGCACAAGAGTTATATGAAAATGGACATATCACATATATGAGAACCGATAGTACAAATCTGTCATCGGCAATTGTACAAAGTATTCACAAATACATTTCTGAGAAATATAACGTTGATTTTATTGATACACAAAAAAAATCAAAAAAACAACAAAAAAACGCACAAGAAGCACATGAAGCAATTCGTCCTACACATTTGAAATATCCCTCTCAATTACAAAATGAACAGTTGAAATTGTATTCATTGATATTCAAACGAACAGTTGCATCTCAAATGAAACCAGCTATAATTGATGAATTGACTATCGAAATTACCAATCACGCCATGAAATCAAAGGAAATGTATTTTAAAGGAATATTCAAAAAAATATCTTATCCTGGTTTTAAAGTTGTATATGATATATCGGCTGACGCTACAAACTTAGACCAACAAATGAAAAAGTTCAAACGTCCTGATTTTACTGTCTCAAGTAAAAAAATCATAGGAAATCATATTTGGACGGTTCCTCATCAACGATTCAATGAAAGTACATTAATCAAAGATTTGGAAAAAAAAGGAATCGGAAGACCTTCTACATATGTTTCTATCATTTCTAAGTTATATGACCGTAAGTTTGTTATCAAAAATGATGTTGTAGGACCTGATACCGTTTTTAAAGATTTTATATTACAGAATGGCAAAATAACGATTGATAAGACTGTTAAAAAACTTTACAAAGAAAATAATAAACTGATTACAACCGATAAAGGAAAGCAAGTTATCGAATATTTACGAATTAAGTTTTCAGAAATTATTGATATTAATTTCACCAACAAAATGGAGTCTGATTTAGACAGAATCGCTTTGAACGAAAAACAATACATGCATTTAGTTCAACCATTTGTTGAGTTTTTAAAAAATAAATGTGCAAACGAAAGAAAATCAACAAAAACACAATTATCTTCACCAGAAAAAGAATTCAAGATAAATAATCAAATGTATGTTGTCCGTGAAGCAAAATTCGGACCAGTTATTGAACACAAAGAATCTAAAACATTTTACGGATTGACACCATATCTAGATATATCAAAAAAACAATTGAAGGATACCGATATACATGACGTTAATTTGATTATAAATACCCCCATTCATTATAAACATTTTACTATTAAATATGCTAGATATGGGTTTTATGTAACAAATAACGAAACTAATAAATCAGAAAACATTAATAATCAAAAGTATTTGACAAATCTATTTTCAAAAGATTTTAGTTTCGTTGAAACTATATTCGATTCTTCTGGAAAAAAAACTTTTAAAAAATATTACAAAAAAACTAAAACTTAAACAAAAAACTTATTTGTTTTCAACAATCATTATTTGATATGTTTTACCAAGCCTGATAAAATTGATGATGATTTGGATCATGGCTTGCGAATCTTGATTTTGGTTTCACACTTCCCACACATTGAATGTTTAATGTTTTGTCAATGTTATGTTTAGTAGGAATAGGATGTTCATTGTTTCCAGGACGAATGAAATTTCCGTATTGTAAAATGGCATTTGGTGGAGGATTTGCCGAACGCAGTGTGTTATGAATCATATGCGTGGCCTCAGGAAACACAGGAAAATTCCCCCAAGGTCCTTTGAATTTCTCACCTGTATATAATCCCCCATTTAAAGATGGTTTTTCAGGTTTTGTATAACTCTGAAAATTATAATTCATTTTTATTTAAATATAGTAAGAGAATTTATTTGAAATAATGTCTCCAGATATATCCATCATTGTTAATGAAATCCGTGAAGGCCATATCAAAACACTTGACGAACTTGAAAAAAAATATCCAGAAGAACTTAAGGCATATCCCGTTCTTTTGAAAAATGTTTTTAATTCCAATTTTGAATGGAAAATATACGATAATATGATGCATACAAAATCATGTATTGATAATAGTGATCTATCTTTCGAAAAAGGTTCTGAACTAGTTGGTCAAGAACTAGTTGATAAATTTGTTAAACCTCTTTTGCCGTCTTAATTATAGTTGAACGCTCATTTTGCAACTCTTAATTGCACTTTAAGTTTATTTCGTAGTTTTTGTAATACTCTTGTTTCAGGAATTGCTTTTCCAGCCTCATACTCTTTTATTGTTTTTTCAGGCTCGTTTATACTCCTCGCTAATTCTGCTCGTGTTTTAAATCCTCCAGCAATACGTGCTTGTTCAATCTGTTTTCCAATTGATAATCCTACCTTCTTATGATATAAATTTTCAGTTTCGTTTTCAATTGTTTGTTTCTTATCATGTTGGTAATGTGGTACCTGTTTATTCTTTTTTTCTAGTTCATGATTTCTTAACACAACTGGTTTCCAATCTTGGTCAAACATTTATTAATACAGCTATATATTATGTAATCTCATTATACTTTTAAGTAGTTCATATTAGTATAAAAATTTGAAATATACTGGCAGAATATAATTAGAAAAATAATTAAACACCGGTTATATACTTAAATCACAATCATACAAATTTACTCTTATTAAGTTGTAAATAGGTGACAAATCTATGAAATTTGTATTGTTAAGTTTTCAAGGAATGGTATTTTGTAATCACTTCATCAAAAATATCATACAAATGAGCGCGAATTCACATCTCGCTAATCATTTTGGAGTTGATTATCCAACCGCTTCAACGATTTCATATCATTTTCAAAAAACTATTGGACATGCAACTAAAATTATTGATGATTCGGTTGAAACATTAAATGATTATAATCATCACGCGTTTTCAAAACTAACACACGACGAAATATCAAAATATATCACAAAGGAAGACATTTCACATGTTGAACACTTGCTCACACTAAAAAATACACTCAATATAGATTATATATTATGTACTAACTTACCACTGATATTTTGTATAAGAGTATTCAATGCTATGAATATTTCTTTATTCAAATTATTCAACCCAAACTATATTTTTACATCCGATATTATTGGCCATGTCAAAGAAGATCCTGAATATTTCAAATATGTACAAACAAAACTTCAAAATGAAAACTTGACATCTTGCATTTATATCGACAACAATGAATTCAATATCAAGTCTGCAAAAAAATTGAACGCAACTATATTTGAAAATATAGTTCTTCTACTTGATAGTAACGAGTTGGTCGATTGTATTTTATGTGAATGTAATGCATATAATTATTGAATTAGATTTGATCACTCTGAATTATCATATTTACACAATTCTTGTTTCAAGTCAATAATTTGGTCTGCCATATCATCAACTTCGCACCATAAATCAAAACACGAATCGTGATATTCTTTACCGTTACATTTTGTTTTAATCACTGCCAATTTAATTTTACAAGCTGACTCAAGTTTTGAAACCTTGTTTTGAATTTTTTGTTTTTGTTTGCTAGTTCTATACTTATTTATGTAGTAGTCCGATGACATATTGATGTTATAAGTCTTATTCAGTGAAACATTCCGCATCTTTATGTTGATCTTGAAAATATAGTATTCTCACGACCAAGCAAAAATCAATTTTTTTCTTTTTGCTATAGTTGTTCGTAAGTACAAATAAAGCCATACTTATGTTAAATAAACAGTTTGTGTTGCATTCTTTTTATTTAACACATTTTGTGATTATATTATATATGAACATATACACATCAACATCCCTTTTGAATAACTTGAGTAAAATGAAGATGTTATTAGATATGTATTTGAATAGCATTGATACACAACATAGTTCTTTGATGACTCGTCCAATATCATTGAATGAAATAAATATCAGTTTGAAAACACTTATAAAAACGAGTAGATATCTGCAATCTATCGAAATGCCACATTTAAAAATGTCGTACTGTATATTAATGTCAATTCTAAAAAACTGCTTTAATATTAATAATATCATAATCAATACAACTAATAAAGCTGATATAGAGGTGGTTTTCTTTAATGATCTCATACATATTACGAATGAGTTGTTTTGTGTTTTGGACAAAAAATGCAAGCGATAGGAATATTGAAACTACCTAGGCATTATTACTTTTGATTCTAAGTTGTCCTGTATTATTTGAAGATTTTATAAAAAATAAGGTTTTTATATGGTTGCAACAGAGGTTGTAATCGAATTTCCAACTGAATCTATATATGTCGTATCTGTAAAAAAATTTGCGCACTCCAATAATGTAGTTCTTATTTGGAGTCAATCCTCTGATAATATATTTGTTGGTCGCGTTTGAAACTTTTGCCAATTCATCTGCATTTAATCTGCATTTACATATAATATATTTATCTACGACCATCCTATGTGTTGAAAAAAATAACCGTATTTAATTCATTCAAAAATTTTGTTTTTAATAGAATATAATTCATATTGTCTTAAAAAATAACTAATTATAAAATATAAATATCATACCTTACAATGTTTGAAATATTGTTATGTAGTCTAATCTTGATATTCGCAATTACTTGGTGCTTTTGGGAAAACTAACAAGTATTTCATACAATCGTAACATATATATTACATTTATATAAAATAAATGAAAAAAGAGTTTAAACTTCTTTTTCATCAAAAGTATCTTAAAGATTATGTTGGAACTAAATTTCAAGAACAAAATAGATTGTTATTGTTTCATGGCCTTGGTTCAGGAAAAACATGTTCTGCGATCACTGCAGGATTAGAATTCTATCGAAAGAATGGTGATAATTGCAAAATAATAACGATAACACCTGCTTCATTGAAAAGTAATTTCGAAAAAGAACTAACCGGACTTTGTGGTATAAATCAATCTTTAAATCATCATGATAATACAAACTCCTTTAAAAAAAAATTACGTAATGTATTCAATATCGTATCCTATCAAAGATTCGTCAAACATATTATACCGTCAATGTCCTTTGATAAAAATACGTTGTTGATAGTCGATGAAGTTCAAAATATTATAAGTCCTAATGGCGAGATGTATCACCAATTCTTAAAAATAATGATTGAGACGGATGTTTCAGTGATATTTTTGTCTGGAACGCCTATTTTCAACGACTCAAACGAACTAGCGTTACTAGCAAATTTATTACAAGAAAAAGGACAAAATCTCATAGACGTTAAAAAGTTCAAAGATGATTTCCAATTACAAATTGATGATGAAGAAATTGATGATGATAATATTGATGATTTCATTGAAGGAAAATACAACATAACGATAAAAAACTCAGAACAATTAATGAAAATTTTAAAAAATAAAATAAGTTTTTTCCGTGGTCATGATTTATCGATGTATCCAGCAAAAACCGAATACAATGTATATTGCCCAATGTCAAAGTTCCAATACAATGGATATAAAGAATCCTTAGGAAAAAAAACTTTTGAATTCGACTATCAAGAAATGTCAAATGCATTTTTATCTGGTCCTAGAATCACGTCGAATGTAGTGTATCCAGATGGTGGCATTGGTATCAAATCAGCGAAAACTTTTTCAAAGTTCTCTTCCAGAAAATATGCTGTTAAGTTCAACGTTTGCATACGAAATATAATGAAATCTGAAGGTCCTGTTTTCTTATTTTCAAATTTTGTGAATTCAAGTGGAACCAACACTTTCATCGATATATTACAAAACGAATTCGGTTTTCAACAATATATAGACAACGAATCAAATAGTTCATCAAAGGTATCATCAACTAAAAAAAACATTAAATTTGCTGTATATAAAGCAGGGCAACATGAAAATAATTGCAAAATATTGAAAACTTTTAACTCAAATGAAAACAAAGATGGCGAACTCATCAAAATTATAATCGGTTCGCCCACAATGAAAGAAGGTTGCTCATTATTACGAACACGCGAAGTTCATATTCTTGAACCATCTTGGAATGAAAGTAGAACAAGACAAATCATTGGAAGAGTCGTTCGTTATTGTTCTCATATAGACCTCCCAACTAGTTGTCAAACGGTCAAAGTTTTCCATTATTTGGCTGTTTCACCAAATGATACAACAAAAGCTATTAAAATTAACGTGAATAAACCACAACCTTTTTTCAAAGAAAATACTGTTGATATGTATATGAGAAAATTAAGTATGTACAAGGATAAAGTGAATTCACATTATTTAGATTTAATGAAAAAGGTTGCTATAGATTGTGATGATTTTAAAAAATATAATCAACCACCAGAATATACATGTCATACATCCTCTCAAGAAGATTCTTCAGAGTATGCTTTTAATATTCAACAAAAATCATCACAACCAAAAAAAAGAATGTATAAAAAAACTAACAGGAAAAAGAAAACTGATATTAATATTGATGATATGATGGAAAATTTAAATAATCAATCGTCATCTTGTCCTAAATCTCGCAAACCAGATATTAAAGATAAATGTCCTGAATCTTTTCCATTTATTAAACTCAATAAAACGAATGTAAAATGTTGTTATAAAAGACAAAGTGTTACGGGTTGTCCTAAAGAACGAAGAGTAGTTAATGGTAAGTGTAGCGAAACTTATCCTTTTATGATAAAAAATAAATATGATAACGAATGTTGCTATAAAAAGGACAAACAAAAAGGAAACAACAGCATAAACAAACAAAAAAAATCAAATGAACGAAAAACAAATTAGAATATGAAAATTTAAAATAAACTAATACAACAAACAATATTAACCAATATGAAATCACAAGTGTGTATTTATCCTTATAGAATTCCACCTTATTGTAAAAATATTGTGATCACAGGTGGTTCGCGTGGTGTTGGTAAATCACTTGCACGAGCATTTTTGAAACAAGGAGACTCGGTATTTTTGACGTCTCGTAACGTTCATGTCTTACGTGAAGCAGTATATGATTTAGAGCTTTATGCGCCACGAGATAGAATCCATTACATGCCAGGAGATATATCTAATCTAGAACATTGCAAAGATGTAGCTAAAAAAGCATTAGCAACAATGGGATCCATCGATATATGGATAAACAACGCAGGAACAAATGGCTTCATGACTAAACCGTATGACCAATATGATAAAGATGAAATTACATCAGTTATAGATACAAATATTTACGGTACGATATATGGTTCTCAAGTTATGATAGATGTTATGAAAAAACAAAAAAATGGTTTGCTTGTGAATGTGGAAGGTGCCGGTTCAAATGGGTTTTCTACTCCGAATCATGCACTTTATGGTATGACAAAACAAGCTATAACGCATTTCACAAAAACCTTAATGTATGAAAATATCAACGCACCTTTCAATATATGTACAATATCCCCTGGTATGGTTTTAACAGATATGTTGCTATCTGATGAATCCAACTATAGCTTGAAATCCGTTTTCAATATTATTTGCGAAGAACCAGATTATATTGGTGAGTTTTTAGTTAAAAGAATCAATAATGTATCAAGACATGAACAAATTAGATATTTAACCATATTGCGAATAGTATGGCTGTGTGTATTAGGTTTATTTCGTAAAAATCGACATTTTGATGAATCCTTATAAGTTTATTGTGCAGACACTAACAATGTAAAATGACATTAGTCAGAAGATTACGTCTTTTATCATTATACAATTTGCGATAAATTTAATATTTTGACAACTGGGAAGCTCGATTGCTGTTCGTAAATGACCACCAATTTATTGATAAACGCTATTTTATTACAAACGAAAAACTAAAATCAACTGGAATTTGTGGGGATTTTAACCAAAAAAACTAATTGATTTTATATCTGGATTGTAGAATTAATTTGCGTCTGACAATGAAATATTTGTGAACTAAACAAATAATTATGTGATGATTAAATAAAAAATGTCTAGCGCATATTCAAAACCTGCTAATGCTGTATCTTATACTTATTTGGATATTATAACTATTAACGTTTTGTTTCATTTAGAAGAAGAAAAAAAAAATTTACATCAATTACTTGATGTAAATAACGATGAAGAATTAATAAATAATTTCGTCAAACTATTCAATAAACTATACAATGGTCCTGTTAGGGGTGGCGATAATAGAAGAAGAAGACGTAGAAATGAAGAAATTATAGAAGAAGCAGTAAGCACAGCAGTAACAGCAGCATTTAATGAACAACAACAAGCACAAACTCAAAATATGATTACATTATCTAATGCATCTGTTGTATATAAATATGTAATGAACCAATTACAGAAAAAAGCAGTAGAAGGAGTGAATACAGCGAGAAAATTCTCATTATTCATATTATTCTTTTTGCTGGGTTCGTATTTCTTGTATCACTCTTTAGATATATCTTACAAGTATAAAGTGGAATATATGGTAGATTCTTATGAGTTCAAAGAGTTTTTGAATATGAGACCAGATGCAACTCAAGAAGAATTAGGAATAATAATGGATACTAATAATGAAATAATCGTAAATAACACAAATTTCCTTAATAATCAAAACGCACAAAAAGAACTAGTTGAATGGATGCAACACAGAAAAAAGATTTTTACTGTTAATAGTATTAACAGAATTTTTTTGTCGACGATAGGAGCACAAGAGAAGCTCCCCGATAACGTTGAAAAAACAGTGAAATCTTTGATGGAAAAAGAATATTCCCTACCCAAATCACAAGAGTTCGCAACTTGTATTGTATCTCACCAAAAAATATCTAATGCACTTGCAATAAACCAAAGAACATTTGGGACTGAAAATGCTAGCTTAACAGAGTATTGCGGAACTGAGGTATTCAAAACAAAACCATTTGAAACATTAGAACGTCACGGTTTAATGGTTCATTATCTACTTAAATTTGTTATACCTAACGACTTAAAAAATGATTTTAATAGCTTTCTCAAAGAATCTGAAAAAGCTATTGATTTATATGAAAATGAATTCGGTACTAAAGTTAAACCAGTGCTTAGCTTCAAACTTGTAGCTAATATAGTTTATTACACATGGGATATACTTGACGATTCATTTGGATTAAATAAAAGTGATGGTGTTTCAGAACTAGATGATGTTCTTCGTTTCACCTTTAAATCAAAAATGTCTAAAATGATTTACAAACTTATGTTATGGTCGGTCAATTTGTATGGTGAAAATGAACAAATTCTATTAAATTATTTACGTGATCATTTTAGACATAAAGCGAAGATTGAGGAAACGCGATCAAAACTCCACACTACAAGATCAAGTTTAGTAAAACAAGCATTTGATGTAGCAACAAGAATTTATAATAGCAAAGAAAACAAAGATAATGGAATTTTACTAAAATCAATCAACGAAATAATATCAAGTGTCGAAAAAAAACAAGTTAAACCTTTCTCAAACTACTATAAATATAAAACATATGAACATTTTTTTGAATTATTCGAACTTGTTATGAAAAATATTGATGATGACGATCGTATTAAAGAAATACAGAAACTACTTAATAATAAATTGGTACCAAATACAGCAATGGCTTTGGGTTCAAAACAATTTATTGAAAGCTCTAAACAACAATTAACTAATGGTGGTATGAACTCAAAAAAAACAAATGTAAATACAAAAGTAAAACCATTAAAGAAATAGAAAAAATAAAACATAAACCACATTTTGAATCAATTGCCATCAAAATAAATTTAAAAAATAAATTTAAAAAATAAAATAAAATTAAAATAAAGTAAAATAGATGCAAATCTTTGTGAAAACACTTACAGGTAAAACGATAACACTTGAGGTGGAATCGTCAGACACAATCGACAATATAAAATCTAAAATTCAAGACAAAGAAGGTATTCCACCAGACCAACAGCGTTTGATATTCGCTGGCAAACAGCTTGAAGATGGACGCACATTGTCCGACTATAATATTCAAAAAGAATCAACATTACATTTAGTTCTCCGTTTGCGAGGAGGAGATGTATAGATAAATATTTACATTTACATCAAGATTATTATTTTTATCATAATATTTCAACAATATGAAATATTATTTATACGCTTTTGTTACAATTTTGAACATCATCTCATCAAGCATACTGTATTATCTTTATTTAAAAGAGTTTATGCGTTAAGAACATAATTATGGACATATTTACGAAACGAACACAGGTTATATTTGAACCTATTGTGAATGTTTTAGAATACCAATCGCCCGCCGTGCAAAGACTTTTGAATGAAGAATACGTAAAATATTTAGTGAATGATCAAATGAAAGAATACAACGAGTTTGGAGTGTTTTCGTTGTTACAATCGATAACATGTTGTGATGTGAATGACAAAAGATATGTGATAGATGGACAACATCGTTTGGAGGCGTATAAGATACTACAATCACAAGGTTATTCATTGGGTTTTAGCATACCATTAGTTTGTTATAAGGTATCCACACATTCTGAATTAATGTCATATTACATGAGAATAAATAAACACAATCCAATTCAACCATTAGAAATGACAGACGAATGGTTGAAATATGGCAAGAGTTTTTGTACATGGTTTGTGTCAGAATATAAAAATTACGTAAAACAAGATGATACGAAATCAATGTGTCCAAACATTAATTTAAAAAGCTTGATGATGTATATAAAAAAATATAATGTCTTTCAAAGATTACCGAAAACATGTGAAGTAATCAATTTCATTAATGGCATCAAAAAATTGAATACGTATGTTGTGAAAAATAAAGAAAGAATTATTCAATTCCAATTAAAAGATGATTTAAAAAAACGAATTGATAAATGTGAAAAGAAATGTGTAAATAATCCGTGTATGCTAGGAATATGGAGAAATTTCGAATGGATAGAAATGGTTTTAAAAAGCTTGACGGACAATATATCCATCGAAGATATATCGTTTTCAATGTTTTCGTTAAAACGTCCAAAGATTGAGCGTAAAAAACGAATAAATGTGTGGAAGAAACGTAATGGTTCAAATATGGACGGTATATGTATGGTGTGTGAAGAAAGTTTAAGTTTCGAGGATATGGAATGTGGCCATATTGAATCAGTTTTCAATGGTGGAAGTAATGATTTATCCAATTTAGAACCTATATGTAAAACATGTAATCGCGATATGGGGATATTGAATTTGGAGTTATACAAAATGAATTTTCGTTAATTTTAGTAATGTATATGTGTATTTGATAGAATGTCGTCATTTTTGTTTATGTCTTTGACAAGATTTTTGAGTTGTCGTTCATTTATAGTTTTATAATCTAAAAGACTATTTACTTTAAACTCGATGCTGATATACTTACTCAATATATATAACATCAACCCATATAAACCCAAAATCGATACAAAATTTACAACAATCATAACCGTAAATCCGGTGTTCATTTTAATTTATATATAACAAGATTGTTATTCATGCTAAATTTATGATTCAAACTCATTTACTTTTATTATGAGCATCCTCATACCCTTTTATTATTTTTTTCGACATATCATACTCATCTTTAGTGTATTCTGTGTCATAGTATGATGGGAGTATATACAACTTGCTTTCCTGATTGAAAAGTCCCTGTGCTAATATAACGAAAGATGACGTTAGTATTAATGCTGTAATTAAATCATGTGTAGCAATAAAGAAGATTGAAAAAAGAGTCATTCTACGTACAATGGTGCTTTTTAAAAACTGTTCTTGATTCTTTGACAAGTCCATGACCAGATACTTAGAACCCATATTAAACAAAATCATAGCGATTCCAAGCAACAGTTTGTTGTCATTTAAAGCATTTAATTTCTTTGTCAATTTTGATATTATCATCGTTTTTATTAAACAATTATTTTAAGATTTCATTATTGTATTTATTCCTAATATTTACACATTAAATCAATTAACTTTTTTTAATTTCATTCCTATTTGTACAAATTGTTCCAGGATGAAAATAAATATGATTCCTGTTATTGTATATAAAAGCAACTCCATTTGAACCTCTTCAAAGGTTGGTTTTCCTGTTTTTTTCTGCTTCTTTGTTTTTCGTACTTTTTTAGGATAATATCTTTCTTCCTCTGCACTGATGTTTATGTAATCTTCTTCCCCGCTATCATATTGTTCTTCGGATTCTTCCGTGTCATACAGTTTATATTTTCGTGATTGAGTTTTTTCTTCATCCTCATCAATGTTATTTCCTTGAATTATCATTTCATATTCTTCTTCGGCATCATTCGATTTTTGTAACATTTTAGATTCTAAATATTGATCAAACTCTTCGTCAGAGTCATAAGGTTGATTTGATACTTGTTTTCGTTTAGATGACGACATTATTGGGCGTTGTATTTCATATTCTTCCTCTGAATCGTTTTCTTCATCAATATACATAAACTGATTTTTCATTGTTGCAGACTTCTTCTTTTTTTGTGTATGGTTAGGTTGTTTTGGTTTAAAGGTTGATTCAGAATCAGGCACTTGTTTATATTTTTCAGGAGATGTATAGCAACTTGAGTTCGCCAACTTATCATTTGAAGAACTTAGTGGTAAGAAATCATCGAACATATTCTCATCACCAGACTCGTATGCACTCGTTTTATCAGGAGAATAGTTTGGTTGATATAAATTCACCTTACTTCGTCTTTTTGTATATTTGTGTGCATCGGGATATCCAAAGTACTTGCTATCATAATGTTCATCATTATACACTGATTCTACGTCTTTAGAAGATTTTTTTTTTCTAGATGCATATGGTTTGGTCATTGGAGCACTTCGTGATTCGTAAAGATTACACACTGAGTGTTGTTTTTTCTTTTGTTTTTTCTTGTTGAAATCAACTCCCCATGCTTCTTCGAGGGTACTGTACGAGTTATGAAAATAACTCATATTAATGCTATTAATTTATTAAATATAAATATTTGATTAATTTTAATCTACGTTTAAAACAAATTTTCCACTGGTGTCTTTATATGGGATATATTTTAATAATAAATCACTATTATTTGAAACCTCTGTAGGTTCCGTAGTATTTTCGAGTGCATAGTTCGGAAACCAACTGATTATTAAAAATTTTTGATACAATCGTTCAACAACAAAACCATTTTGTATCAATTCATTGCTAATAAATTTCACACAATCATCCAAATTGTATAAAGGAAGACCTAACACATATCGTGGAACCTCATAGTGACATAAATATAACTCCTTTTTCGCGGCTTCCTTAATCTTGGTATGACATTTGTTCAAAATATTTAAGAACACATTTTTCCTCATTTCCTTTTTTTTTGAAACTGAATTTTGTAATTCAAATATGTTTATTTGTTTCATTGTTATATGTATATATATATTTAAATGTATCATAATATCGCTGTATCAGGAGGTGGTGTTAGTGCATTAGTATTTGTTGGGTGCATTAAAAAGTTCAGAGAAAATCGTAAAACATTTACCTTCGATAATTTTATAGGGTCTTCGTCCGGTTCAATAGTATGTTTATTTATGATTCTTGACTATACTTACGATGAGGTTCGCACTTTTTTATCAAATAATTTAATAGATTCTCCTGTATTAAAAGTCGGATTGTGGCATATACCGAATTTCTTTTTCAAATACGGTATCGATGAAGGAAAGAATGTTATCGAGTTCATAGAAAAAATATTAGAGTTTAAAGGTTTTGATAAAAATACTTCATTTATTGATATGACAAAAAAAACAGGAAAGAATCTCATAGTAGCAGCAACAAACTTAACATGTAAAAAACTTGAGTACTTGTCCGTTGATAATTATCCAGAAATGATGATAAAAACAGCGATTCGTATGAGTACATCAATCCCAATATTATATCAACCTGTAAAATATTATGATGAATATTTTGTTGATAGTCTTATATATAACAATTTTCCAATTGATGTATTTTCAAAAATGAATAATGAAACGATCGGATTAAACGTTGTCATGAAACCAAAAAATATCACAAATATATTGTCATTTGTTGGGACTATTATTCACTGTATGATAAATAATATTACAGTTGTATTCAATTCTGAACAAAAAAATGTTTGTAATATTACTTTAGATGAAGTTTTTGTTAATTTCAATATCCAAAAATTTAAATTCGAAGTAACAGAGTCGTTAATAGATAAATATTGTAATATTGGATACGTATCATTATCTAATTTTCTTCAATGAATTTGATTAGTTCATCTTGTGTGCGATTTCCTGTGAATACATGTTCTGAATCATTATTTAAAAGAACAACGTGAGGGAATCCACGAACTTGGTGTTTTTCCATGTACGGCTTGGTTTCTTCCTCATCAACATCCAATTCTAAGAAATCAACATTTGAATACTTATCATTTGAATTACATTCAGATACTACTGAATCCCATACAGGTTTGAATCGTGTGCAATGACCACACCATGATGCTTTAAAGAAAAGCAAGTTCTTTTTTTCATTTGGGTCAAATGATTCCGTTTTTGTCTTATATTTCTTAATGAGTACAAATGTAATTATTACTACTAAAATAGAAACTAGCGCTATTGCGAGCATATGGTAATTTGAAAACACAGGGAATTTCATTTTATTAATGATCACAAAATAATTGTCGGAATCTTATTTAACGCATCCACTCTGTATGCCGTATTTATATATATAACGATGGTTATCCATTCAAATACTAATGATGTTGGGTGCTTAAACGATTCTATAGCACTTTCTATATCAATCAGCAACACGCGATTTTCAATATCGTTTAATAAATGTACGTGTTCAGAACGTATTATAGAATGGTCTTTATCAACTAGCGCTTTGTGATAATCATCTATATCATCTTTGTTACAAACTATTATCGCTTTATGTATATTATATTCTTTATATATATCTTCGATTTTTGATATATCCATAAAACGAACATGTCTATTTATCTCTATTCCTATTTAAATAGTATTTATTGTCAAATATACATATTATAATGACAGTAGATATAGAAACAATAATGAAATTAAAAAATAGGATCGATAATGAGACTCATGAGGCTTTTTCGAAAATGATGAAATATGTTGATAAAAAATTTATATCTCTATCGAGGTCAAATATTTATAAACGAGTTCAAAAAGTTCAGTTTATAAAAACGCCGAAAAATTCGAATAACATTATTCACATTTTAAACAAACTAACAGCAGACAATTATCAACAAATAAAAACAAAGATTTTTATGAAAAATACTAGTGATAATACAGAAGAATTTATAGTTCAAATTATCAAATACTCAATTCAGTCACAGATAAACAGTAAGCATCTCTTAGCTATATGTAATGACCTCTTGCACATACATTCAGATGATATAAAACTTCATGATTTTGCTCGAAAAACTTTTTTTGAATATTTTGAACAATATTTACAATGTTTCAATGAATTCGAAAGTTTAGATACAACGAATTATGAGAGTTTTGTCAACAAAAATGAACAAAGCGCACAGCAACTTAACAGATGTAATTTTATTGTATTAGCTTTAACAAATTCAGAAACATCACAAAACAATATTTTCCATGATGACGTGCATAATCTAGTTAACTTGTTACGAATATTAATATATAAAGCCTTAGAATGCATGCCTCTCACTGAACCTTACGAAAATAAACTATCCGTGATATTCGACTCAATCAAAAAAGTAATTTCACATTGTGCGTGTTCTAAACTTGAAAAAGAATTCAAGGAAATGGCTATCTTGTTTCGAAATGATTTTGCCAAAGATTTGACGAAAGTATTGAATAATAAATTACGTTTTAAAGTTTTAGATATAATGGATATTATAAATAAACAATGTTAAAGAATAAATACGAACTAATTAAATTTAACCTTACCATTTTGGCTGATCATGCTAAAAATAATAAAGAAACATTTAAAGCCCGAGCATATACAAAAGCTTTGAATTCTTTACCTAAAGATATATACAAACTCGAGGATTTAAGAGGTATCGGTGGGAAAGGTATTCAAGAAAAGTTTGTGATTCTATTCGAAACAGACACTAATTTAACACAAGTCGAAGAAATCATTAATGATCCGGTTAATATACTCATTTCAAAGTTATCTGAGATTCATGGTATTGGAAGCATAAAAGCAAAGAAACTCGTAAAAGAAAACAATATAAACTCATTCGATGATTTAAAAAAAAATCAACATTTATTAAATGATGTTCAAAAAAAAGGATTATTTTATCATGAAGATATTCAGAAACGTATCCCATATTCAGAGATGAAACTACATGATGAATTTATAATGAACATTTTTTCACAGATCAAAGAACATGATAATAGTCTATCTGACGTTCATTATAAATTAACAGGTAGTTTTAGAAGGATAGAAAGTTCCAGTGGAGATATAGATGTAATCTTCAGTGGTAAAAAAAATGTAATCGGATATTTAGTTTCATGTTTATTGCAGATGAATTACCTTCAGAAAGATGGTATATTCTCAAACGGTAAAATAAAATTTATGGGGATGTGCAAGTTACCCAATAAAAAACATTTCAGAAGAATTGATTTAATGTATTCACCACCACATGAGTTTCCGTTTGCATTATTGTATTTTACTGGGAGTTTTCAATTCAATATTGATATGCGTGCATACGCAGCATCACTTGGTTATGTACTTAACGAACATGGGTTGTTTGATAAAGAAAGTAATCAATCAATTCTCACAGCAAATACTGAAGCAGATATATTCTCCTTTCTCAATCATGACTACATTGAACCAAAAAAACGACTCCATTTCAATAAATGATGAAATACAACAATTGTTTAAAATCAAATGATTTAGTTATATTCTTCACAATTAGCTGCTGAATCACATACAAACCCATCGATTTGATCTATAAATGTTTCAACATTTTCTGATTCTTTCTCGTTCACATCTTCTGATTTTTCTTCATTCACAAATGAATTGCTTTCTTCTGTTGTTTCTTCTGTTGTTTCTTCTAAGATTACTTCTTTTAATTCGTTATTGTCGCTAAACAATTTAGTTCCTTTCTTTTTCATGTACGCTATTACTTTTTTTTTAAATGTTCCCAAAGTGGTTAAAAACTTCTTGGTAACATTTTCAATTTCATCTGATTGTGTTATAAAGTCTTCATCTGTGTTTATCACACTTTGGTCGAGTTCATTTAAGATATCAGAAAGTTTTGGTATAGATGACGAAGCAAAACCTTCTGATTCAAATGTTTCTTTATTTTGCTTGAGTATGTATGCTGAAAAAATTGAAAGTAAACAAACTATTATAAATGAAGCTATTAATATTTTAAAGAAATACTTAAACATATTTACTATTTATTTACAAAAAAATATAAGTAAAATCAATTTAATGAGCATACCTATGAAACAACCTATTGTATTTATTTTGGATTTTGATGGTACAATGCAAGGAAACATTCAACCACAAATAAAAGAATATACATTGATTTCTGAAATGAACAAAATCATATTGAATAAAAAAAAAATTAAATATAATAACCAATATCTTCAACGTGATATATTGAATGGATTGATACGACCTGACTTGAAAAAATCATTGCAACAAATAAAAAAGAAACATTTAAATGTTGAGTTCTTCATTTACACAGCATCACAAGATGAATGGGCAAATTTCATTTTACCAAAATTTTGCGAATATTTAAATGATAAGCAACCATTAATCAATAAACCATTTTTCACTAGAAAACACTGTATAAATAATGGTACTATGAAATCCATAAGAAAAATCAAAAAAGAAGTACAATCTGCGCTTCAACACAAATATAGTAATAAAACAGATTCCAAACTCGAAATTGATTGTATATACTTAGTAGATAATAATTACGTGTTGCAAGAAAAAGAATATTCACAGTTAATTTACTGTCCAACATATGAATATAAAATGTCAATTGATTTGATTCGAAATTTAGAAACAGAAATAGTCATGAAGTATTACAAACAAATATCACAATTGTTATTCGATGATGATTTACAGGTAAATAGCTATATAGAGTTTTTGTATAAATATTATGAAAATCTATATAATAATATTTTAATTGATACTAAATTGAATCAGAAGCAACTTAAAGATAATTATTGGTCCTTGTTCGCAAATATAGTCACATCGTATGAACTTACTCATAAAGCAAATGTAGTAAAAATGGCGAAAAAACTCAATAGTATAAAATAGTTTAAATGTAAATCATTGTATTTACTGTATATTTTAGATATGTGGATACTGTCTTTTGATATAGGTGTAAAAAATTTGGCGTATTGTTATGCTAATGACGGAATGATTACGAAATGGGGGACATTAGATATTTTCGCAGATAATATATATGCCATTTCCAAAAAGTGTATTTTGTTATTGAATCAACATTTTTCAGACTTAGAAATTGATATTGTTTTATTAGAAAATCAACCTGTTCAAAAAAACCCAAAAATGAAATCTATTCAGATGATTGTTTATAGTTATTTTTTATATCAACAACAGATTATACAACGAAATATTAAACATATTTTATTTCAATCAGCTTCTAACAAAAATAAATATATGAATAGATATGATATTACAGTACCTCTATATAAATCGAAATATACTACTAACAAAAAAAAAGCTATAGTTTGCACCAAACATATTTTAGAAGAGGATGGTTCTAAAGATTGGATGACATATTTTAATTCTCACAAGAAACAAGACGACCTTGCAGATTCCTATTTGCAGTTATTGCATTACATTGATTACACTCCAGTGCTACCGAATCCTCCCTCGCCACGAGATGACTCTTGAAGTGAATCTACTTCAACCACTTCAGGTGTCATAATTTTTTTAATAATTAATTGCGCAATACGATCTCCCGTATGAACTTCATAATCAGTTGAGTTCAAATTATGAATCAATACTTTTACATGTCCTGTGTAATCTCGGTCAATTACTCCTGCACCAACGAGAAGTCCTTTACAACTCAAACTACTACGTGGCATTAACTGACCATATGTACCTTCTGGAACTGTGAAACTTAGTCCAGTATCAAGTAATTTATGCGAATTTGCAGGAATAATAGCGTCTACATAACTACAAATATCATATCCAGCTGAATCCTCCGTTTGACGTTTTAGGAGTGTTACGTTGTCGAATAGAGTTTTTACTTTTAGAAAGACAGATGACATCTTATATATTATACTTAGTAATTAAAACATTAAATCAATTTTTAAATCCAAAGAATAAACTACATATCCTGAATGCTTATCTTTCAAAGTTAAGTAAAATGAGTCATTTTCACCTGATAATTTTCATTCCATTCTCATTTCCAATGTTTTTTCGTACAATTTGTCCAATACAAGTTTATACACATCCTTTATCGTCTGTCTTTGTATTTGAAAATCTTCTTTATCTAATTCATTGTCAAACTCTATATTTAATCCTAATTTTTTTATCTCTTCACAACTCCAACCAACATGTTGTGTTATGTGTGTAGCTAATCTCCATATTGGTGTCATTAACTGCATAAGTTTTTTTCCATCTTTAGCTTTAATTATGTCATCATACTTCATTTGTAATTTAATAAAAAAAGGGTCAAAATAATCCTCTGTGGTTTCCAATATTTTATCACAAATATCATCAAAAACTCTTGTCTCCCATTTTCCATTTATTAACACACTTACTAATTTATCGTTTCTCCTATTCTTTTTTATTGTTTGATTTTCTACAGATTCGTCATTAAAATATATTTCTTCAATTGAACTTGGGATTGCATATTTACCAGATTTTATCAATTCTTTCACTTTTTTCATGTATTTTTTCCCCTGACATATTTTATCTAAACACTCTTCACCAAAATTTACTCTTACTATATTGATGTTATTTGTTATATTGTTATTATAGTTTGTATTGTTTGTATTGTTTGTA
>CERI01116986.1_pt1 | contig 28077 bp, 31 predicted proteins | sample 350261 | NCBI WGS metagenome assembly CERI01 (sample SAMEA2620979, study PRJEB7988) | marine metagenome | isolation source: saline water (ENVO:00002010), including
CCCCCAAATCTGATGCAGATAACACAACCACAACTACCTATCCAATTACCGATTTTTCTCCATATGATTCTGATTACAAAAAAGAAAATCCTTTCCTCCAAACTACTGAAGAATTACCTTTAGCATTAGATACGGGAGAACCAATGAAATCTGTGCCCGCGGCACCGCCAGACGCGCCCGCGGATGGGCTCGGACCTGTTGGTGGAACGGATAGAAATTCGAATAGAGAACCAGACTCAGATACTGATTATGAACCTGGTACTGACCATATGTATCCACATATATTTGATGAATTTTACAGATATGACCCAGACATGAGTGAGGCGTGGAATCAAGGTAGGTCAAATTTTTTAGATAAAAAAAGACAAAAAAGGAGAGAATATTTAGAAGAAAAAAAACTTAAACAAGAAAAACTTGAGAAAGAAAATAAAAGTATGGCGGAGGAAGAAAGACATCAAAGACAAGCAGAAAACTATTCTAAAAGCGAATCCTACAGAAAAATATATGATAAAAAAAAAGGGTTTTCTAAAGTTAGAAAACTTATTAAATACATTTTAAATAAAAAACCAACACCAGAAAAAGTTACTGCTTTAATTGAAGATGATTCACAATTAAAAGAATCGTTAAATTTAGATAGTAAGAGAATTATTTCATATCATCATACATCAAATATTATAAAAGAATTTTTTGATGATAAAGACTATTTAAAAAAAATTATATCAATTTTGGTTTTATATGGTTGTGATTTGACAAGTCATTTAGCAGATTATTTAGAAAATGGGGATTGTAGTTTAGACGTAGTAAAATCATATTTAGAATTAGGAGCAAATGCAAATGGTGAAGTTATGCGAAGTAAAAAAATTCCTTTATTATTTTTCTTAATGGACGATATTGATAGTAATATTCGCATCAATGAACAATTTGAAGAGATGGCGGACGAGGAAGATTTTGATATTTATGCTTCAGATTCATCATCCTCTGAAAGTGATGAAGAAGATGATTTAGTAGATGAAGTAGAAAATGGTGATAATGTACGCGGAGAAGATGAGTCTGACCTTGAATCTATATATGATAATGTAAGTATCAGTTCTGCAGAATCTTATGATGATTTACCACCATTACTTGATGCGGATGATGTTAATTCCTCCTCTTCTCAAGACAAAGTCGTTATGGATGCAATTGCGGATTATTATGAAAATTCAACAGTAACATCAGATAATGATAAATTTCCATCTGCATCAAATGAAGAATTATTGAAAATACTATTAATTAACGGTGCAAATATTGAAAATTACTATAAATATATAGAATTATCTGACACTCCAGAATATCATTCAAGAGCAAAAGCATTCTTAGAAAGAGTTATGACAGAACAATTCAAAGAAGATATTAAAAGAAAACGTGATGCCAAAATAAACGAATTAACCAAAAATCTCAATTCGTTAAGTAAAAGACAAGGATTATTAACTAAGGATGACCCACATAAAAAAATTGCAGAATTTTCTGCGGGAAGTATTCCTCATAAATATACACTTAAAAAAAGACAAAAATTAACAAAAGGACATATTCCTCATAAATATACCCAAAATAAAAGACTCAGAGAATCAAAACTCTTAAATATATTTAAAAAGAATAATTACTAAAAAATGATAAAGTTATATTATATATATTATGTTAATAGATTAGATGACTAAACATGAAAAAGGTCAATATTTTACTACAAGTCCTTTATTGCAGGATAATGTATATAGTCTAATATTAAATGAACCATCGTTAATATTAGAACCTTGCGCTGGTCATGGTCATCTTGTTGATTATATAAAAAACAAAACTCCAAATGTTACATTTGATTTATATGAAATAGATCCAACTATAACTAAATTAAGCTCTGTTACTGAAAATATAATTTACACAGATTTTCTAAAAGAAAGAATAGATAGAACATATAAAACTATATTAGGAAATCCTCCTTATGTAAGAACAAGCAAAGGGAATTTATATTTAGATTTCATTTTAAAATGTTATAATTTACTGGAAATTGGTGGAGAATTAATTTTCATTGTTCCAAGCGATTTTATAAAACTAACAAGTTCTGGAAATGTAATAAACTTAATGATGGAAAATGGTACATTTACTCATATTTATCATCCACATAAAGAAAATCTATTTGAAGATGCCAGTATTGATGTATTAATATTTCGATATTGTAAAGATAAACAATTACCAAAGAATATTTTAGTAAATAATCAACAAAAATATTTGATTAATACTAACGGTATTCTAACTTATTCAGATACACATAGACATACAAATACAATGTCCGATTATTTTGATATTTATGTTGGCATTGTCTCTGGAAGAGAATCTATATTGAAGAATAGTTCTTTTGGTAATATAGAAGTTTTAAATGGCAATAACAAGAAAGACAAATATATTTTGATAAATGAATTTCCTACAAATAATACAGAATTAAACAATTATATGTTAAATAATAAAGAAGAGCTTAAATCAAGAAAAATTAGAAAATTTAATGATAATAATTGGTTTCAATGGGGAGCATTGCGAAATATAGAAAAAATGAGAAATTACAAAGGAAAAGACTGTATTTATGTTCATAATATTACACGAAATGATAAGATTTGTTTCATAGACAAAGTACAATATTTTGGCGGGGGATTACTATGTATGATACCCAAAAACAATATTGATATGGAAGATTTGAAAAAGTTTGTCAATATGATAAATGGAACTGAATTTAAAAAAAACTATATGTATTCTAATAGATTTAAAATAGGACACAAACAGCTTAGCAACGCTTTAGTATCTATTTGCATTTAATAATTATTAAGCCATGTTTTGATTTTTTTCTTTAAATCATTATCACACATTATATGATTATCAATATTTCCTCGCTTTTCCGGATTACAAGTTATGTGTAAGTCTTTATTATTTTTTTCTGATATTTTTATTAATTTTTTTTCAGGTATTATAATAGAATTATTGAATTCTTTAACAAGTTTTGATGTACCAAACATCAATTGCCATGAATTTGACTTTATTGTACCTATATCCAAAACTCTTGTATCTGGTTGCATCATTATTACTGATGTTAAATGAGCTCCTTCTGGTGATACAAAGTGTGATGCTTTGCTAAAAAGTCTAACTTGATCTTCAAAAGAAATGCACAAATCATGAATAACTACATCGAACATGTCAGAAATTAGTTCCCAGTTTAATAATTTTCGTCGTTCAGCATCAGCTCGTGTGTATAGAATTTTTTTATTTGCTAATGTAGGCGTCATTGGTATTGTGTAATAATCGAAAATCATATTTCTTATTTCATGCAATATGTGAATTTTCATTTTACCTCGACTACGCTTTGTTATATCACAATAAGTTTGAGGTAGTTCTTTTATAATATTAATATTTGACTCATTGGATAATAAAATATCTGTAATCATTACAAAAAAAGGAGGAGGGTCTTGGTCTTTAAATGAATCAAAATATATATAACATATTTTGTTTTTATTTATGTATAAATTATAAAAATCCTCTGTTAAAAAATGACCCCAATTTATGCTTCTTCCTATAATAAAAACATTCTTATTTTCATTATCACTTATCATTTTATAATTTATAGAATATTAAATATTAAATATTAAATTTTTTTATAGATTTGAAGATTTAAAATCATTTAGCCATTCTTGTGGCAAATTTGACATAAATTTCATAGTTGATTTTTTTGCTTGATTTACCAATACATCATATACTTCATCCCAGGTTCTTTCAATAGGAACAGTACATTCTTCATTCTTCCAGTCAATTTGTAGAATATTACTCGGATTAATATTGACTTTCCAATTATTAATTGTTTTTGAACCTCTACAAAATACATTAGAATTGTTATTCTTATCGATACATAGGAAATAGTAATCTTTATGTTTTTTATCCGCCTTGAAAGTATTAATTCTATCAACCATTTGTTTTAGATTCATTGGTCCAAGATAATTACTATTATAAGGAAGATCTGTTAGTGCATATACAACTCCGGCCTTTGAAAAGCAGTTGTCGGATGAAGACATTTTACTTGTCTTAATATTTACAACATGAAAATCAGTATTATTATAATCTTTAACAATCATATCACCAAATTTTCTTGCCTTTGTATCAATAATATATTCCTTAAATTCGGAATCGAACAAGCATTGTTTTACTGTTCCTTCATCTTTTAGACTTCCCCCTCGCCCTTCACCTTCAACATTTTCTGAAATAGAAATGTTTTGAGTTTTTAGATGAGTTACAATATCTTGTAGAATTTTAGGTAAATGGGACATATTTTGTATTTGTGTTTTTATTTTTGTTATATACATTAGATATCAATTAGGAGTTAGGAGTTTATATTGGATCATTTTTTTATTTATTGCAAACAGTAATGACCAATGGTCAATTTAATACAAAATATATATCGAATGCACTTAAAAAATTGAGAGAATATAATAAAAATTCAATACATATATTACCCACAAACAGTACATCAAATTGCAATATATATTTAGAAAAAAGGAATTTGTCTGGAATAATCATTTTTGTTAATAATAAAAATATTCCAGAATCTGATATTGATCTTAAACAATGTTATAACAAAATCATAAATATTTTTAATATATTGCATATTCCAATCAAGTATTGTAATATATTTTATTATAAAGATACAACAATAACAGCATTCAACATAAAAAATAGCATATTCTTTAATATAGCTTATTTTAATTTGAATGAAAACGAATATTCGTTTAATTTAAGATGGATTATAACAATATGTCATGAATTAGCCCATAATGAAGAAAGAGGGCATACTAAAAAATTTATTTATATATATGAGAGGATATTGCATGAATATTTAACTCACTTAAAGTCTAATTTTGTATAATAACTATGAATAGCGGTATTTATTTATTTATAGATAAGGAGGATAAAGAAATTTGCATATTTCTGTTTCAACAATTTTCTGAACAAGGTATTAAAGAATTAATGCCTGACCACATAAATATTGAAGGAGACCATGCACTTGCAATATTGCGTTGTAATAATGATAAAGTAGTATATGGTAAATGCCATGAAAACGGAATAAGATCATTTTTAAATGAAATGAATGCAATCAATTTAATGGTATCTTACGAAGAATTTAAGAAAGGATTGGATATACCAGAAGATGAATTTAATAGATACCAAAAATATGCTACAGAAAGATTATCTATATTATATAAGTTTGAAACGAATTTTGGTGAATCAAAAGAATCCTAAATAAAAAAAAAAGAATTATAATACAATGAAAGTATTAATTTATGGTCATAAAGGATGGATTGGTTCTATGTTTTGTGATATATTAGATAATAATAAAATTGAATATTTTAAATCTGAATGCAGAGCGTACAATGTAGAAAATGTGGAAGAAGAATTACAAAATATTAAACCATCCCATGTTATGAGTTTTATAGGTAGAACACATGGTATTACTGATGATGGTGTCACATATACAACAATAGATTATTTAGAACAAACTGGAAAAATATATGAGAATGTTAGAGATAACTTATTCTCTCCTCTTGTATTATCTTCATTATGTATTAAATATAATATACATTTTACTTATTTAGGAACCGGATGTATTTTTAAATATGACAATGAACATAACTTAGGAAATGAACAGTCTGGATTTTGCGAATCAGATAAGCCAAATTTTTTTGGTTCAGCATACTCAGTTGTTAAAGGATTTACAGATGAATTAATGCATTTAACTGAAAATAATATGAATACTTTAAACTTAAGAATACGTATGCCAATAACTGGCAAATTAGAACCTCGAAATTTCATTACAAAAATAACTAATTATGAATATATTTGTTCTATACCAAATTCGATGACTGTATTAGACGAGTTATTACCAATTGTTTTAGATATGGCAACAAAAAAAACTACCGGTACATTTAATCTTACTAACCCAGGTCTTATATCACACAATGAAGTTCTAACAATGTATAGAGATATAGTAGATCCAGAATTTAAATGGAAAAATTTCACGCAGGAACAACAATCAAAAATATTAGATGCAGACCGTTCAAATAATTGTTTAGATACAACTAAGTTATCAGATTTATATCCAAATATTAAACCAATTAAAAAAGCAGTTTATGATACTATGATTAAAATGAGTACAAATATAAAAAATAATTAATCTAAAATTTATTTGAAAGTTACATATTCTCCATCTCTTACAATTATATTATTATTAATACCTTTTTTTATTAAATCTCTTATTTGATGTTTTCTTGATTTATTATCCATATTCTTACAATAACTACTTGCATACCATTGAGTTGCAATATCCGATATTCTTGCAAAATTATTATCGTTTAAGTTACCCTCTATTACAACCAGAAACTCTTTAAGTAATTGGGAATAACCTTTAGAAGTATTTTCTACTGTATTTACATCATTTAGTTTTATTATATCAATTTCCTCAGATTTTTCATTTTTTGTATTTGGTCTATAATTAATTATATCAATATCCCAGTCTAAACTAAAATCTGCAGAATTTTTTAATTGATATGTTATTCTTGCATCTGATATTAGACATATTTTTACACCAATATCACGTAATTTATTAAATAATTCACAAAAATCTGTATCGGATGTTACTACACATATTATAACATTGGGATAATTATTAACTTTGTAAGTTATTAATGACATAAATATGTCAATCATTATTTTTTTATCAACTGTCTCTTTTTTTCTTCTGTGAGGGCAATCTATTATAGACCAACCACTTAAATTTATATCAATCCTTTTTGTCGCATTTTCAGTTGGACTTCTACTATCAATATAAATATTTCTTTTGTTTATTATACCAAAATTATTTAATTTTGTTCTTAGATTATTTGTAATATCACTTATATCTGCACTATTTGGTAGTCGCAAATTTTCAAAATCCCAATAGATATCAATTAAGGATTTATCCATTAAATCTATTTAATGTTTCTCATTTAAGTACTTACACACATTTTTATTTCCTATTTAATAAGAAACGTACCCGTTTCGCAGAAGAAACTGGAATATTTCTTCTTATATTTTTATAGTAATTCTTTTTAGATATAAGCATAGAATTTGTTATATTTGGATATATACTTTTACAATAGTCTATTCTTCTTTTAGGCAATGTATGTAATAATTTATGACGAACTCTATAATTTACTTGAGATATACACGTTAATTTTTGATAATCAATAATTAATAATTGATTTATTTTTTGTAAATTTTCTATTAATTTTTGTAAATATAGTATCGGGTTTGGTATATGATATAACTTTGATTCTTCTAATTGAGGTATAGTAATTAATAATGATTTAAATAAAGATGGGGAGAGATTTTTCCAATTATTATTACATTGTTTAAATTCTGTTTTTAATTTCATATGCCTTGAAAATATTTCAGCATAAATATCATTATACTTCAAAAATAACATATTCAAATTTTTATTTGAATTGCATGTTGTGTGAAATAAGTTATCCTTTTTTAATGTATGTTTAAAGTTATTGTTTTTTATTTTCCTTCGTGTTTTGTTCATTGATTATATCATCTATTTTAGTTTTCTTCCACATTCTTCCTCAATATCTATATATTTCTTCATTATATCACTATGGAATTGTTTGTGATATTTTTCTATTTTTAAATCAACTTCATTTATTTGCATTTGAAATGTTATTGAACTAACTATAATACACCATATTAATAATATTACAAGACCAAATAAATATTTTGTCATAGTATTATTAAACTCAGTACTTGTACCAAGTTTATCTATATATTTTAATATACCACCTATTGCAAAAAAAACACCTGCAGTAGCTCCTACTAAAATTAATTTTTGTGAATTATCTACCATTATTACTTATATTATTTATTTTATTTTTTTAAAGCTTTTATAAGCATTTGAGATATTAACATATTATCATTTAATAATTCGTCTTCACTCATATTAAGAAACCAATCCGGAAAACCAGGGGCAGTATTATAAAGGGGAGTGAAATAAGCATCATGATTAGATGATAATAATTCTTTAGATATTAATCGTTCATTATTGTATTTGTTTCCATATTTATCTCTTTCTATATTTGCAGAAGATACATGATAATAGTCCCAATTATTAGATTGCAATTTATTAATAACGGACCACAATAATTCTCTACCAATTTTATGATAGTTAAAATAACGATTCAAATTAATATTAGATTCTAATAACTTATTAGCTTCTTTCAAACATTCTGTTATAAATATACCATTTTCTCTTGAAATTATTGCCCAATTTGCAGGTTTATTTTTTCCATTTAAATTATACTTACATAAAGCATTATGACATCCAAAACCAACATAGTCATATTGACTTAGCTTATTCAATAAAGGCTTTAATGATTTAAAAACAATAATATCAGAATCTAACCACATTCCACCATATTTCTGTAATATACATATTCGAATATAATCTGCTTTATGTGGAATGCTAAGATTGTTGATATCCATTCGAATGTTTGGTAGATATTTATAGAGATTCTTGTTATCTAATATAATTGTTTCCATGCCTGAATTTTTTATTATACTCCTTTGACATAAATCTATGTGTATAGGTTTCTCTTTTCCAGGTATATTTTCCCAATATAACCATATTTTATAATTCTTTTTTGATATATTTACAGATTCTTTATTATAGTATAGTTTGGAAACATTTTTCTTATTTTTTATAAGATATACACCTATTAATACGAATATTAAAATTAATATTAATATGTATAATACACTCATTAATTACTGTTTTATTTTTATCGATTAATATTTTATATTTACATTTTAAAAATATTCAAGTTTTGATGTATAAACAACTGTTCTCTTAATTACCTTATTTTTAGGAAGTATTTCCTTCAAATTATTTTTATATTTAGATTCTGATAATTTATCTTGTAGAATTTGAATATTATTCGTTATTTTTTGAAAAAATAAAACAGCTTCATCCAATGTACTATCTATACTATCAAAATCGTTATTCTCTAATATTGAATTTATATTTTTATTATTTGCTAAATTTATTAGTTTTCCTACTTGACTATCCTTTACTGTATCCCATAAAATGTTTGTTGTTATGTTCCAAGTTACAGTTATATGCAAATAATCATTTTCTTCCTGTATATCTTCTATATCTATTGAATCACCATTATGTAAATCAATATGTATATTTTTACGCGATTCTGTCGCAAATTCCCAGTAATTGTTTATAGAATTTTTTATTTCAAGAGGTCTTATTACATGATATATACTTGTTTTTTGTTTCTCATATTGCCATAAGTATTTATTATCATTACTACTTATCATCCGAAATGTTCCGCGTTGCACCATTAGTATTTATTCATCATATTAAAAAATTAAAAAATTAAAAATATTAATAAAACTTAATGAAAGAATTACTGATAATTATTGTTATTTTACTTATATATATATCTATTCAATTAAGTATATATAGAAATACTCAACATAATTATGATGATATTACAAAAAATGGTTCAGTTAAAATATTAGAAGAGATTCCAGAAATAAAAGTGTCTATTAAAGATAATTCATCTATTGTTACTAAACATCATACAACAGAACACATTCATAATAATATTCCACACCAACATATTCCTATTAATATACCTACAAGAGGAGGGTGCGATACATATAGACAGATAGGTGTTCTCACTAATAGTGATAATTCAAAAATACTTCCTCTATATGGAAAAAGATTATGGAATGGGGCATCAAAATGGCAATATTATACACAAACTGATAAATTTGTAAGTGTTCATTTGCCAGTATTTTCAAATGATAAGGACTGTAGTTGTGAATATGGATGTGATGAATTATCAGACAAGGATACCATAACAATACCACAATTTAATGAATCATTTACTGTTACACTGTATCATATTGATGCACCACGTTATATACCTTACATATGTTAAGAGTTTTAATGGTATTATTTCCACTACATGTATAATTTGAACTATCTGTTCTTTTACATCTGTGAATTTTTTTGCTTGATAAAATATTTGTATTCATTATTCATGCAAATCATTACTGAAGACACATTACAATCTTTGCGCAAAAGAGGATATATTGGTCAGGGGAATAATCAGTTAGACGATACTTTCTCATCATTAAAACAATTGGAAAATTATAAAGTATCTTCCACTACATACCTGTTGTTATTCAATAATCTTGATAAAATTAGTATATTTAATCTATTTAGATATATTTCATTACAATGGAATAGTGTATGCGAATCACTAAATGATACATGTATTATAGATAATAACCCATCTCAAATGTGTGAATTCTTTATGTCACCCGAACACCAACATAGAACTTATTTTTTTATAGAAATCGTCCATCAATATTTTTTTCCTTGAAATGTATAATGACAGCTAATAAAACAGGAGGAAATAACATACCATCAGCAAATAATGCATTAGGACGTTCATCGTATTCAATACAAGGATTCGTTAATTGGTTAGGAGGAAAAACATCTTTATTTCAGCCGTTACCTTCAAACCCTGTAAAATCATCTCAAAATCATTTATACACCACACCATCAAACAATACATCTTTATCAACAGAATCAATTCCCACACAAATAAGTGAATCTACAATTCAAACACCAAAAGAAACTCCATATTTATATAATAATAAAACACCAGTTAAATTAGATACAAATACACCTGTTACAGGAATTACTGGTGGCGATTCTAAAATCAAATACTCATGTGGGTGTGAGAATAAAAAACAAATTAAGTTAAAGAAACGTAAAACTAAATCGAAAGCAAAAAAAGGTAAAAAATCTAAAAAACACACACAAAGTGCGGGAAAAAAATATGAAAAATTATAAAAAATAAAAAATAATTTATTATTTTAATGATTAACAATTATAGAATAATTCCTAAATTTAAAATAGGGGATGAAGTTGTTCTTAGTTTAGATGGATGGGAAAAAGTATGGACAGGAAGGATAATAAGAGAACCTACTTTTGAACTCCATGGAACTATTATTTATACCGTAGATATACACGGAATATCTGATACAATAAATCAAGAAAGAGATTTTGAGCGTATGAATGCACTACTTAATAGATTTCGTGAGAGTGGAACTAATTTTGTTGTTATTCCAGAGGGATATATAGAGAAAATCCCCAGTAGTGGAGAAGAAAAATCAAATTTGTATGGTGGAAAATTATACAGTAGTAAGAAAAATAAAACAAAACGACGAAAAAAAGGAGGTGGTATTCCATTTTCAACAATGAAAAATACTGCCAATAAAGAGGAAACTGAACAAAAAAAACAATTTAAAAAAGAGATGGAACGATTAGAATATGCTATTGTGCGACAACAAGGTATATTTAAAGTATTTGATAGAGTTTATAATAATGAAGTTGATATACCAAAAACTGTTTTTAAGAATCATCCAAATTATACAATAGATGCAAATTTAGAACATATTAATAAAGATGAGTATCAAACTCTTACAAATGAATTAAAAAATATTAATGAATGGGAAGAATATCAAGAACAAGGTGGATATTATGCAACAATTGGAAATATAATAAATAATAAAAATCCAATAACAATTTTATATGTTATTAATATTGATGTATTAAACAAATTGTTTTATGATTATATTTTAAATGATCAATTTACTGAAGATAGCTTAATCACAATATTAACTGATTGGATTGATGATTGGATTACTCAAATCTGGCAGGACGAGCCACCAACCCATTCCAATCATGCATGCTATCATTCTCCCGCAAATCATCATCATGAATTCTGGACAGGGGAACTTCTTGAAATACCAGATTATCAAGAAGACTATGACGAAAACCCTGGCCACTGGAATGCAGACCATCATCATGCAGCAAATACACCTTTTGATCCGGAAGAAGCAGATGAGCAAGGTGATTTTTGTGATGAATTAAGAGGGGTTATGGGAGATATACGCTTATCTCTAATTATAAGTAAAAAATTAATAGAAGCAAATACAGACCGCTTTTCAGAATTACTAAATGATTTTAAAGCACACGCAAGGCAGGTTAATACTACTAAAAGAGATGCTGCTAAAGAAACACTAAATATACTAATACAACAAAAAAGAAAATTACAAGATTGGCAATTTCAGATGATAATAAAAGCCCGTTCTATAAATAATAATAGAAGAGAAGAATTTCCTCGACCTGCACTAAAAAAAATTAATGAAGCACTTGGCACGGAAAAAAAGGGGGGGAAACCTAAAAAAAAATCAATAAAATTAAAGAAAAAAAAGAGAGGAGCTTTGCATAAAGGGGGTGTTGCTCCAGATAAATTTTATGATTTATATAAAATGATAAGAAGCTTAATACTTAAAGGAGATAATAATTTGGGAAATATTAAAAAGTATTTTGAAACACATCCTGAATTAACTGATGAACATATTATTAAAATTCTGGATGAGATTGATAGATTAATGGATAATATTAAATATGAATTTTCTATTAGAAAAATTCATAAAAGAATAAAATTTAAGAAAAAAGATCATAAATCTAAAAAAGACAGACTTTTATCTGAACTAAGCAAATTGGAAAAGGAAATATCGGACGATGAAAACTTATTAAATACGTTACAAGATGAAACTAATACAAAATTACAGACTGGCTCAGACTTAAAAAAAATTATTGAGGAAAATTATCAAGGAAAAACTGCAAAAAAGGTTGTAGAAAAAACTATGGTGGGAGAAGTTGTTGATAATAGACCAGGATTTGCGTATGTTAAAAAGAACATAGAAGATATGATAACTGGGAAAGACTAAATAAATTTTATTCCAGGAATCAATTTATTGTGTAAAATCGACCAAAAAACGTTGATATAACTCTTCTGTTTGTTTTTCGGACAGAATATTGTAATACAAATTCCATAATTCTTTGCCAGAACGTCCCTTTTCAAAATTGGTAATATCATCATTATTTTTTATATCTATCCCAAAGTGTTTTTTATATATGATTTTCAATTTATTTGTTATAACAAAGAGGGTTCCGCGGTAGTCGTTCATCCATATTGAAATATCGTTAAAAAGCCAGTCAAAATCATCTCCGATTCCGTGATATTCACGATAAAATTTCTCCATATTTCGTTTTTTTTTAAATTTTCGTATTTCTTTCAGAAATACAGATCTTTCGGAATCAACGATTGCGGTAAGCGTCCAAATTTTTATCCATAATTCATTTGGTAATATTGGTGAAACACGGTCAGACCAAATAGCATCACCCATTAGCTCATAATTACTTAATTTGGTCTTAATTAATTTGTTCATAATTGTGTTAATTTAGTTTTCTATGAAATATTCTTGACTTTTAATGAAATCAGAAATAAAAGATACATTTTCATTAATTAATAAATTTAAATATATACCAATTACTACATTTTCAATTATACTATCTGTATCAATTATACAATTTCAAAGACACCATTTTGTGTTATTCTACAAGGATCCTTTCTGTTTTACAACACATAGGCCATTCAAAACTGTATTTTTATATGCATTTTCGCACGAGACCATGTATCATATTGTATCCAATTGTATTGCATATTTATTATTTTATCCAATAGCAGAAATTACTGAAAAGAATGGACATTTTAACACTTTTATAATATTTTTTTCTTCAATTACAATGGGTACTTGCTATTATTCTATATGGCATGCAGATGGTAGATTTGTTAGAGGTTCTTCTGCTGGATTATATGGAATTATAGGAGCATTTATAGTAGATTCTATATTGGGTTCCATATTATATAAAAGTAAAAACAAGTTTTTGTGTTTAAAAAAATCACTTTCAGTTTTAGTTATAATACATGAAACTATTAATAGATATCTATATAGAGATAGTGTTGTATCTTATGCTACTCATTTTGGCGGATTATATGCTGGAATCACCATTAGATTTATACAATTTAATCATGATAAAATAATATATGATATTATAAGCTCAATTATTGGTTTTTCTCTCTTTTTTGGGGCTACTTTTTATACATATTTAATGGGGTATTGGAAACCCGCATTAGGCACATCTGTTTCTGGTGTTCCAGCAATTATTTTTAAATTATATATTATATATAAGAAACATATAGATAAAGAAAGAATTATACCAACTGATGCGTTAGTAGAATTAGCTTAGACGAATAATGATTGAATTATTAGATTATTAGATTATTAGATTATTAGATTTTCCAAATCTGTTTCCAAACAATTTATTTTAATTTCTTTCATACGATTTACGCAAAATTCCTCACCAAATATATCATAATCTCCAATAAGTATATCCAAACATTTTTTACAAACTTTTTCTTCTCCGATTTTTAAATCAACCCAGTTCTCATCAGTATAAAATACTATATTATCCAATTTATCTTTAATCTCTAAGATGATATTAAAATAATTTACAGTTTTAAAAGAATCTGAAATAATATTTTCTTTTATTTGCGCAATATTATAATTAACGATATAGCTATTATTGTAAAATAATTCTCTTATATAGTTAAAACTATAATTTGATGTCATACTTTTTATCGTATATGATACACTTGCTTATTCGTTTTAATTATCATTTTTATTATTATATTTAAACGTATCTTGTATATTATAAAATATTGTCAAGATATGAACTTTCTTAAGAAATTGTTTAAGAACAAACCAGTAAATGAGACTACCGTATATGCTCGTTTCAGATTTAAAGACGGAAAAAAAAGTGAATTTGTTAATATGTTATCAAGTGAAGAAGGACTTGTAAAAACAAGAAATTTTAAGGGATGTTTATCGATTGAATGTTATGAAGATATAAACGATTGTAATACACTTATTATTTATCAAAAATGGGATTCTAAAGAAGACCATTGTAAGTATTTGGAATGGAGAAAAGAAACAGGCTTATTGGATGCACTTTCTGATATGCTTGATGAGCCCCTTGTACCAGTATATCTAACATTTGTTCCAGGACTATAAGTATATAAAAACGAACTTATATATATTAGTATTAAAAATATGGATAATATTATAGATAATGTACATAGCGATTATACATCTAATATAGATACATTATGTCAATTATTAGAATATTTATGTTCAGATATTGAGAAATTAGGTAATGTTGAAGATGTTTCACTAATTTCATTTATTAAGACTCTATTTTCTATTTATTCTAATAAAAATAAGAAAAAATATTATGAATATGGTGAAAAAGTTATATATAAAATCATCGATACAATTAATTCTTGGGCAACTCCATATGTAGCAGATATTTTTTGTAGTTATTTCGAAAATTATGAAAGGTTTCAAAAGGAATATGCTTATTTAGGTCTTAAGTATTTAATTAAGAAAAATCCAATTGAAATTAAGATTAGTATGCCGAAATTAATCCCAATCATATCGTATGATATCAATGATAGTGGGGCCAATGTTCGTAAATATTCATCGGAAGTTCTTGAATTTCTATTGGAATGTAGTGGTAATGCAGATTTAAATAATTTTACAGCAGTTGTATTAAAAGGTTTAAAATCACCAAATGAAATTACTTCTTGTGTTGAAGAATTGGCAAGTTGTGTATTTGTTCAAAACGTAGAATCGCCAGCTCTTGCGATTACTGTACCAATCATTCTTAAAGGTCTTCGTGATAAGAATACTGCTACTAAGCGTCTAACATGTGTTATTGTTGATAATATGTGTCAATTAATTGAGCATCCAAAAGAAATTCTTCCATTTTATTCATCTCTTCTCAAAAATTTAGAAACGCAAGCCGATACTATCAGTGACCCTGAAGCAAGAAAAGTTTGTAATAGAGCTCTTAATACTCTAAAGGGTTCGTGTCTTGGTTCAGAAGATGTTAATTATATGAAATCTTCAGACGATTTAAAAAATGTTATAAGTAAAAGTATTTCTGACAATTCTGCAGTAGTAGATGATATTGACTATTTATCAATTTTAGCTTCTAATTTATGTAATAGCGCATGTTTGGATGATTCTATTTGGAAAAGTGTTTTTAACAATTATATTAAAACTGGGGCAGATATTGTTGCAAATGATACACTTCAATTTACGAAAAATCTTTTTATTGTAAAAGGGGACGATTTTGAGGATACGGAAGAAGGTAAAGATTTATATCGTGGAGAATTTTCACTTGCATATGGTGCATTGACTCTACTTAATAATACAAGATTGCATTTAAAACAAAATCGTTTTTATGGTCTTCTTGGTCCGAACAATTGCGGTAAAACAACATTGATGCGAGCAATTTCACATGAACAAGTCGAAGGATTTCCCAAAAAGGACGAACTTAAAACTATTTTTGTAGAGCATGAAATTCAAGAAATGGAAGTTGGTGAAGATGATAAAGGATTTCCTATACTAAATATTGATTTATGTGGTGTAGATTGGGTTGTGCATTGTTGTAATGAAATGTATTCTATGACACCACCAGTTACACGAGAACAAGTAGAAGAAGTTATGTTGGATATTGGTTTTGGTAATGCTAAAAAAGATATTGGTAAAGACCGAGCCGCCGATATGGAAATGGGTGTCACAACATATTCTGGTGGTTGGAAAATGAAAATGCAGCTTTGTGCCGCAACATTAATGAACGCGGATATTCTTATGCTTGATGAACCAACAGGTCATCTCGATGTTACAAATATTGCTTGGATTAAAAACTGGCTATCAGAATTTAGAAATGGGGGAGGGTCGATTATTGCAACTTCCCACGATTCATCATTTTTAAATGAAATGTGTTCCCATATTATTGACTTCCAAAACAGAAAACTTCGAATGTTTGCAGGAACCAAAGGTAATGTATTACAAGAGTTTGTTGATAAATATCCAGAAAAAAATGGGTATTTTGAACTTAAAAGCGACGTTGTTAAATTTTCATTCCCAGAACCGGGTCCATTAGAAAATGTTAAAAGTATGTCCAAGACTTTACTAAAAATGGTTGGGGTTACATTCCAATATCCGACACGTGATACTCCTACAGTTTTTGATATTTGTTTAGAATGCTCCCGTATTTCTCGGGTTGGGGTAATTGGCGCAAATGGAGCGGGAAAATCAACAGCAATTAAACTACTAATTGGTGAGCTAAAATCAACACAAGGTACAATTACAAAGCAACCTGGATTAAGAATTGCGTACATTGCTCAGCATGCTTTTCATCATTTAGAAAAACATATTCATAAAACACCAGCTCAATATATTATGTGGCGCTTTGCTGGTAATGAAGATCAAGAAGGTCTTGATTTAATCAATAAAGAGCCTTCGGAAAAAACTGATGAAAAAATATTAAAGTGTTTTGTAAGTAAAGATGGAGAACTACGACCTTGTGAAACACCAGAAGAAGAAAAACAAGCCCTTGAACCGGAATATATAGTTAGCAGAAAGGAAAATAAAAAACAAAAAACACGAGAATATGAAGTTAAATGGAAAGGTAAGCCTATTGAAAATACTATGTGGGTTAGAAGAGAATTACTTCTAAGAATGGGTGCAAAAAAACTTGTACAACGCCATGACGAAAAAGAAGCTGTTGCTGCTGGTCTTGCATCAAAAACACTTACTGCAAAGGATGTAGAAGCACACCTTGAATGTTTTGGTATTGATGCCGAACAAGCATCACATACTCTTATTAAATCTTTATCTGGGGGAGTTAAAGTTAAAGTTGTTCTTGCTGCATCCATGTGGCAAAACCCCCATATCATAATTATGGACGAGCCTACCAATTATCTCGACAGAGATGGTCTTGGAGCATTGACAAATGCTATTGAAGAGTTTAAAGGAGGAGTTATTATCATTTCGCACAACAAGGAATTCACAAATGCTGTTACTCAAGAAAAGTGGATTATGGAAAAAGGAAGACTTAGAAGAGAAGGAGAATCTATATCAAAATTTGAAGATTCTGCTGAAAAAAAATCGGGAGGAGATGAGGAAGTCGTTTTTGATTCATATGGTAATGAGATTAAGGTGGAAAGGGAAAAAACATTAACTGATAAGGAACGCAAAAAGATGATTAAGCAACTTATGAAAAAGATTAAAGATGGAAAAAAGAAAAAGAATTTAACTGAATTCGAAATCAATGAATTAGAAGATAAAGTATATGAATTACAACAAGGGGAATCTGCTTTAATGTAGAATTTCATAAAAAATGATACATTAATTATTCTAATTTGATAAAATATATAAAATCGAAAACACTTATGAATTAGACTATGAATTTAGACATACAAATGTATAATATGTCCTTAAATGAAGCGACATCAAATATCAATAGTACTGATATTAATATAGAAAATGTTACAATATCGCATACTAATTTTCACTTACAATACGAATCTTTTAAAATAAAACACGCATGGAAGTCTGAAAAATTTGCTAATTACAGAAAATTTTTCTATTCATGTTATGGAGAAACAATTATGCCATATTTTGTTTATTTAAATGATAATGGACAAGAAATAAAAGCTTCATTTATTACAGAATATGACCTTCATCTTACGAATTGGGATGATATGATTTATTGTGGAATTGTTACACAATTTGTTAGATATGAGTTTTAAAATGTTATAGCATGTCAAATTAAAATAAAATATTATCTAATATGGATACTCCTACACAAGCATTAGACTTAAATACTTCTACAGATTTACCAGTATTGCTTGATTCGACTTCATCATTACCAGAATCTTCAACAGAAGTACCAGTGGTACCAGAATCTTCTACAAATACAAATAATGAATTTGAAGGTGTAAAAATAGGTGAAGTTCTTAAACAATCAATTGATTCTATTAGTAAGCAATATAAAGATAATTATAAAAGTTTTATAGTTAGTTTGCCAATAATACTAATATTAATACCATTGTCACTTTTTTTACTCTCTCCATCAAAAAATCGTGGAATATATTTATTTGGTGCAATATTTACAACTGTTTTTGCATTAGTATTCACTAATAATAATAATGATGATATTTCTCACTTTTTGGCAAATAAACCATCATTTCATGGACTTGTTTTAGGATATGCAGTTGGTTATTTATTAATGGAAAATATATTATTGTCAAAGCTTGGTTCGATGTTAGCAAGTGGAGTTATGGGATTAATATTATGTGTCATTCTAACTATAAGTATTGATGATTCTCTATCTTCACATAAAGTATTAAATATTGGTATAGGATACATATTAGGAGTATTTATTGGTATGTTTTTTAATTATGCGGACAAAAAAACAAATAAAAATTATAAAGATGAAGATGAAGTACAACATTCTTAAAATTCTGCATCCATAGAAAATGCTCTATTACTCATTTCACTTGTTTTATTATTTGCATTAACACCCGCTTTTGAATATTCAGATACTCTTTTTTCAAAGAAGTTTGTCTTACCTTCCATGCTTATCATTTCCATAAATGCAAATGGATTTACAGAATTATATACTTTATTACAACCTAATTGTACCAACAAACGATCTGCTACAAATTCTATGTAGGTACTCATACTATCAGAGTTTATTCCAATTAATTTACATGGCAATGCTTCCAAAATAAATTCTTTTTCAATACTAACTGCTTCAGTTATTATATCTTTAATCTCTTTTTCATTTAACTTATCCGCAAATTTATGGTAAATCATAACAGCAAATTCGGTATGAAGACCTTCATCTCTACTAATAAATTCGTTACTTAAAGATAAACCAGGCATTAGACCACGCTTTTTTAGCCAAAATATAGAGCAAAATGCTCCAGAAAAGAATATTCCTTCTACTGCAGCAAATGCTATAAGTCTTTTTGCAAAACTCGATTCTTCATCATTTATCCACTTTATTGCCCATTCGGCCTTTTTCTTAATACATTCGAAATTATTGATTGCATCAAATAATTCTAATTTCTTAGCGTCTTCTTTTATAAGAGTATCTATTAACAACGAATATGTTTCGCTATGGATTGTTTCAACAGCAGTTTGAAATGAATAAAATGAGCGAACTTCAGGGATGTCTATTTCACTCATAAATCTTTCCGCAAGATTTTCAAGTACAATTCCATCACTACCTGCGAAAAATGCTAATACCATTGATACAAAATGTTTCTCATTTGTGTTTAACTTTTGCCAATCGATTACATCTTTCGACAAATCCAATTCTTCTACTGTCCAAAAAGATGCAACTGCTTTCTTATACATAGACCATACATCTTCATATAAAATTGGAAACAACGTGTATCTTTTAATAGGCTGCATATTTGAATATATTATTATTTAATATTTCAATTTATATACAATTTTTAAATAATGTGGGTTTCATTTTTTTGACATAATGTATTTTTTTATAATCTAAATTTAATCATTATTTTTTAATTTAAGACTGATTTATAAAATATTCTAATATTTATGGATGAAAGCCGAATAGTATCCGAGGTCGCAATATGTATTTTTCAAAGACATTACAGACAATTTAAGAAAACTGAGCACTTTTTACACATCCGGATTTCAAAATGTCAAGAAGTTATTATGTCTATGTTAGATAATACTAATAATTCTTTTACTTTAAAAAAGATTTCACCAATATTATATCACACTCATATTAATACTCTAAATAATATACTTAATCATATAGTTACAACATCAAAGTCCATTACAGAAACAATTGTTAAAAAACACATATTATTGACAAAATATGAACAGATGATTGATGATGCTCTATCTAAAATTTGTTGTTTAGATATTTCAATTCTATTCGGATGGATTACTGGAGATAAATGGAATAAATCTAATACATCAGGAATATTATCAACAGAATCTATTTTATCGGAAAAAATTGATTTTATTCAGAAAAACTTTATTGCTAAAAAATTCATTAAAAGTGTATCGGATAATACAGTAGAATCACCAGAAGATCATATTAAAATTGTTGCAGGTGTCAAAGAAACTAAAATTATTTTTGATAGTATTATTGATGATGAACAATATATTTTATACGGTACATTTAAAAAAGACCCTATTCAGTTTAATAAAATATACAAGTTTTATCTTAATAGATATGACGAAATTATCAATAAAATGTCTCAGAAACATATGCCACGGGATTTTAAATTTAGATATATTGAACAACTTTCTCCAGATGAATTATTAGGAAAACCGATAGATGATATTATTAGTTCGGTTAATTTAGCATATAATAATGCGAAAGAGTACAAAAATATGCCGTTAAATGTACTTATATCACATTTTATGGGAGGAAGTATAAATCAAAAAACTTACATATTAACTCTATTATTACTATATGATAGTAATACTAAATACATTGGAACTATATTATTTGATTTTATACTAAATGATGACTCATCTGCAGCTTTATCACATGAATTATACTGTAATATGCATTGGTCTATTCAAAAAGAATTTGAATATACATATAGAAATGTTTCAAAAAAAATTAAAAATCTAACTACTGAAAAAGTTTCATATGAAAAAAGAGTTCTGGCTTCATCAGCAAGTCAGGAATCTAAGGAAAGAGCATTTGAAAAAATTAAAAGTGCTAATTCACCAGAAGGAGGAAGTAAATCACAACAATGGTTAGATGGATTTCTTAAAATACCATTTGGTAAATATAAAACGCATCCAGTTATAGATAATTTAGAAGAAGTTACACACAAACTTAAGTTATTGTTGGAACAAATTAAAGTTGAAAAACATATTTTTAAATCACTTATAGATTCTGATATATCTACATCCCATAAAATTGCATCTTTCATTCAAAAAGTTAAGGATATTCTCAATAAGCATAATGTCAATAATTTAAGTACAGAACTTCTTGACATTTCAGACAGTTCAATTGATAATATTCAAGATACAGATATTGATATTGATATTGATGATGATGATGTAAATAATAAAGATATCCTTTCAAGTAACAATAAAATTACAACTTTTGCACTAAAAGATTCTGTTACAAAAGAATCATTCCTTGATAACTTGACATTAAATGCAAAAAAAGATATTGATTCAACTTCTTCATCTTATGAAGAAAAATTATCTATTGTTAATGGTTCAATACAAAGAACACGCCAACACAGACCAGTACCATTATCCGCTTTAAAATATGATAAATCATTCGTATATAAACAAAACATTTTCTTTAGTCAAAAATCTATATATGCTGAACTCGATAAGATTGTACAAGAATGGGACCAATATGAAATTGACAAAAGAGAATATATCAATAATATTAAAGAAACCTTAGATTCTGTATGTTATGGTCATAGCGAAGGAAAACAAGCTATTCAAAGATTAGTTGGACAATGGATTAATGGTAGTACTGAAGGTACCATCATCGGTATTGAAGGACCACCAGGAAATGGTAAAACTACACTTGCAAAACATGGTATTTCTAAATGTTTACAGGATAGTAATGGCGAAACAAGACCATTCGGTATGATTGCACTCGGTGGAAGTGCGAATGGTTCAACTATTGTTGGTCATAACTTTACATATGTCGGTTCAACATGGGGAAGGATTATGGATATTCTTATTAGAAGTAAATGCTTAAATCCTATTATATACATTGATGAAGTTGATAAAATTAGTAAAACTGAACACGGAAAAGAAATTTCAGGAATTTTAACTCATATGACAGATTCCACACAAAATGATTCATTTGAAGATAAATATTTCTCAGGGATTCCAATTGACTTATCAAAAGCTATTATTATTATGTCATTTAATGATAGATATTTAATTGACCCTATTCTACGAGATAGAATGCACATTATACAAACATATCCATTAACTACACCAGACAAGCTTGTTATTTCAAAAGATTATTTATTACCTACTATTTATGACAACATTGGATTTGGTCCTAATGATATTATTTTAAAGGATCCGATTTGTAAGTATATTATTGATACTTATACTCATGAAGCAGGAGTCAGAAAATTGAAAGAATTATTATATGAATTAATAAGAGAATTTAATCTTAAATTAATTACAAAAAAAACTAAAAATCATTTCCCCTATGACATTAAAAAAGCATATATAGAAGATATCTTCCAGAAAAAATATAAAGCTAAAGTCAAACAAACACATACTTCACCAAAAATTGGACTTATCAATGGATTATACGCAACTACATGTGGTATCGGTGGATTGACTACTATTGAAATTGCTAAAACACATAGTAATACATTTATGGATTTGACATTAACGGGAAGTCAAGGGGATGTTATGAAAGAAAGTATTAAATGTGCAAAAACAATTGCATGGAATTTGTTACCAAATTCTATAAAAGATTCTATTACTCCCAAATCAACTGGAAAGAATAAACCACAGAATTTCGGACTACACATTCATACACCAGAATGTGCTACTAAAAAAGATGGACCTTCAGCAGGAGCAGCTATCACACTTGGAATTTTATCAGTATTATCGAATACTACTATTAATCCAAATGTCGCTATGACAGGAGAAATTGACTTAAATGGAAATGTTACTAAAATTGGAGGACTCCAATCAAAACTTTTGGGAGCATTAAAATCAGGAATTAATAAGGTATTGATACCATTTGATAATAAAGAGGATTTAGATATTATTATTCTCGAAAAGAAAATTACTGAAATTAATGATAAAAGAGTTAATTTTACTGTAATACCTATTCATACTATTTCAGAAATGATACCTCATGTATTTTCTGAAAACAATATCGAATTTAATTTTACAAATTTTAATAAAAATGATTAAAGTTTATTTAAATAAATATTAGTTAATATTAAGTTAATATTATGAAGTTCTGTACTGTTTGTGATAATCTTTTGTCATTAATCAAAAATAAAGAAGGAGATAAATTACAACAATATTGTAAATCTTGCAAGAAAAATTTTGATTGCGAGGAAGATGAAGAACTATCATGTGTCTTTAGCAAAGATTATACTTCAGATAAAGTTTATTTTGAATTATTTATAAACAAATACACTAAATATGACCCAACATTACCCCATACAGATAAAATGACATGCCAAAATGTAAACTGTCCAACTCATACAAATACAAATATTAAATCAAATATTGTATATATTAGGCATGATGAACAGAAAATGAAATACATTTATTTATGCTCAGTATGTGATAAAGCATGGATTCATCCTGAATATCAAAAAACTCTATTTATATAAGAATATAACCATAAATTTTAATTAATATTATTAATGTCATTAAACATAGTTAAACAATATTCGAATTACAAAGAAAATATTCCAGATGATATTATTAATATATTAAATAATATACTTTCTAATAAAAATGGTTTTAAAAAGAAAACAGATAACGATACATTTTCCAAATCTAAACTTATAAATATATTAAATACCATTTCTAATAAAAATAAAGACTCACTCATTGAAGAATTTAAAAATTATATTAAATACTGGAAACAAGAATATAATGATATTTTGATTAAAGTCATTTATTCACAAAATTTATATACAGATATATATATTGAATTATTTCAATTTTTATATGAGGAGGATAAAAACTCTATTATTCAAAATTTACTACAATATTCTCAAGACACAAACACACAAAAAACAATAGGATGTTTCCTTGGAGAATTTATGATTAAATATAATAAATTCAAATACATTATTGATATTATAAATAATTTTGACAATGATACAAAAAATAAACAATCTTCAAAAATTATTTCAATTTATATTATTCTGTGTAAAAAAGGCTATAAACACTATATAACAAATGACGATTTTAATACATTTTCTAACATGAAATTATCTACATCATCAACACTACTTTTATATGATTTAGAAGATATATATTAATTTTTTATATTACATTGATAAACACATTGCATTTCATGTGCAACCACGTCAGTGTAACAACCTGTAAAACCACAACCATATTCACAGCAACATATGGCACTATCCATTTGATTATATATAACACTTTCCCAAAGTTTCCATTCATTATACAATTTTAACCATTCATTAAAATTAGATGACCGTTTTATGAGGTTAAATAAAGATAAAAATTCAGGACTATTTTCATTTTCTTCATATCTACGATAGCAATGCATTACTATATCTTGAAATTCGACATTATGAATTAATTTTTTAAATTGATTTAATTTTTTGTTATATATTACATATATAGGATTTTTAGGTATATAGCCTCTTATGTAAATCTTTATTTCATCTGGTAATTCCGATGTGTATTTAAAATAAAGAAGACTATCAATTACTGAATTTGTCATTAAAATAAAATATTATTATTATTATAATAATGGATAGTTTAACCAGATTTGCTTTACTTTTATTACAAATCATTCTCTTCTCTTTTGTTTATTTGGCTTTAGATGATAATCACTTCTCCGGTATCAATAAATTAGAAGAAATGATTAAAGATGAAATTTTACAAAAAAAAATTACACCCATATTAAAAGAAAAATATCAAAATTCAAAAACGACTGAAAAAGAATTGCAAAAAGAAATTAAAGAAATTATAAAAGATGAAGATGAGGCTATCGATGAAGCCGTATCAATAGACTTGAAACCAACACTCTTTCAAAGTTTTTTTAAAAGACTTTATTTCTCTTTCGTTACCGGCACAACTTTGGGATATGGAGATATTTTTCCATTTACTATGATATGTAAAACAATTACAATTATTCAACTAATTACATCAATTATTATCATTGTACTCTAATTATTTTTTAGAAATCTTGAGCATTTCCCCCAAATTAATTGTAGGAGGAGATGGGGTTGATGGCCTTGATACAATACCATCTTTTGGTAATTCCTCTTTTCTTTTTCGAATACGACGATTGCGGATACGACGAGGACTTTTATTGGATGATTTGGATGGTTTGGGCACAGATGGTTCAAAAAATTGGACATTTTGAATTGGTTTAAATTCATCCGCAACAGGATTTAACGAAGACGCAATAGAACGACTAAGAACTTCTTCTTTTTCCATTTGTATTCTTTCATCATTCTCTTTCGTTTCTTGTTCATTCTTATCCAGTACAAATTTTAAATCTTCTATAAAATCAATATTATTATCAATTTTTGGTTCATTAATAATATCAATTTTTAAGTCGTAATCAAATATACTTACTGTTTTATAAGACAAATCACGAACATAATTTTCACCAAAATAGCGTTTTTGATCATTTCCTTTTGAAAAAGTATCTAATGTTTTTTTAGAAAATTTTCCAAAAGATATTATTAATTCCATTGGTACTTTTCCAGAACTATTACTAAAATATTTTATATTTTTTATCTCTACTTTGTATCCTTTGTATGATATATATTGTCCTTCTTCTAAGTTCTTTGATTTTTTTAGTATATCTATATCAGAATATCTTTCATTTTGAATTAATTCTAAACTTTCAGGTTTTAACGGTAGTAAATATACCATTTTGGAAATACGAGGAGACAAGAATTTTTTACCAGTTTCACTCGAATCATAATTATCACTACTAAAATCTACCTCAGTTAATTCATAGCTATTATCATCTTTTATAGATGTTACTTTTGTTAAATAATAATCACTTGTATTTTTGAATATTACATATTGACCTTTTTCCAATTTAATATTATTATTCCATATGTTTTCTTCAAAAATGCTTCGGTAAGAAGTTAATTTTCCACCTTTTAGAGAGCTTACTTTTTTAGATTTAACTTTTTTTAACTTATTTCTTCTTTTACTTTTTACTATAACCATTTATTAATATTACAAATATTATAAATTATTTTAATCTATAAATAATTATTGTTCCAAATTAATCTCCAGCGACCATTATCATATCTATTTAACTTCGATAAATCTAAGGATACATTTAATATTTCTGTTAGATTGTATAAATCTGATTTAAGTAAAAACAAATCTATATCTAATTCGATTATTGGGTTATAAATTATTTTTTTTACTACCAATGTCATGTTTGTTGATATTACATCACCCATTATATAATAAAGTGGAATGTTTTGAACAAATACATTAAAATCGATATTTTTCTTTATCATTTTATAATAACATTCCATTCTTGAACTATTATGTAATGGAACCCAACCCAAATACACTGATGTATTAGATGGTTTTAGCATTTCGACACAACCATCTTTATATATATTAGAATAGGTTTCCAGCATTTCCTTAGTATTATAATTTTTTGCATTTTTCTTCTTTTCAACAGTATATGCATGCAAATTATTCATTATTGGCATCATATGTTCCTTTTTATGTAAAGAAAATACTGGATGAATTAGTTCTGGTGCTTTTAGTGAAAAAACAACACTTATTATAAGAAATATGTTTATTTTCATTACTATTCTTAAAGTTTTTTATTCATTTACTCATTTAAAGTTACTAAATTTTTAGCACATATCTCTCTTAATAACTTTAATCTTTTTTCCAAACCATTTACTTTTTTTAGCTTATATTCGTATTTTAAAGCACGACTTCTATCATCAATATGAGCATATGCAAATAAATACCATGGGCGATTTGAACGTGTCCTTTTGGCACCTCCTTTCAAATATCCATTATGCTGTCTTAAACGTCTGAATATATTTGTTGTCACTCCGACATACGTGTTCTTATTACTTTCTGATACTAATAAATAACAGTACCACATTATTTATTAGTTATATTGTATCTATGTTTTACATCTCCACTTATATTTATATATTCAATATTTCTATTTGTTACTGAATATTTTCCATAAAAAATATTAGAACAATCTATCATATCATTATTAGGAACCATTCTCATACATAGTGGTCGTCTATATGATGAACTACCTATTATAACCTGATTTAAATTATAATCTTTAGTTATTCTTCTACCAATGAATTGTATGTTATGTTCGTGACCACTTAAATAAGTTTCTACATTATATTTTTTAAACAAAGTTATTAGAGAACAATAGACGGG
>CERI01117675.1_pt1 | contig 27998 bp, 28 predicted proteins | sample 350261 | NCBI WGS metagenome assembly CERI01 (sample SAMEA2620979, study PRJEB7988) | marine metagenome | isolation source: saline water (ENVO:00002010), including
GAACAGAAGGAACAGAAGGAACAGAAGGAACAGAAGGAACAGAAGATTGTAGTGATGAGGAAATGTATAAAATATTTAAAGTCATGGCAAAGGAATCAAAAGGAAAATTGGCTAAATATGAAAAATTTTTCCCAGAGATTATTGAAGAAATAGAAAACGAATACGAATCAAATGGTAATAGTTTAAAATCTGCTAAATTCGAGGATGAAAATGAAATATCTCCAAAGGAATTCTTAGATGATTATAAAAAATGCGAAAATAAAATTAATAAACCAGAAGATATAGATAAGAATACAAAAGCATGTATAGGAACAAAAGCCTGGTACGATTTTACACAACAAATAAGATTTGGTATATTTTGTAATGATCATCCATTGTTTAGGATGACTTGTTCATTAATAACTGTACTTTTAATGATTGGTTTTTTTTATATATCATTTGGACTTCCATTTTTAGATATCCCAATGGTAAGGATATATTGTGAAGATGAAGATGATACTAAAATACACAGAAATGGGGTTCGTGTTATGAGTGGTGGAGTTACTATCGACTCTCCTTATAGAACAATTGATGTTGCTGATTATATAAACGATGTAGATTTACAAAGCAAATTTAAGAAAATGTATATAAAATTAAGAGAAAAAGGCCGGAACGCAAAAAACGCCTCTGATATTTCCTTCCGTAAAATAGACCCAAGAATAGATATGGAATTCAATTATACACTTGTAAGTAAAAATGTTGAAGGAAATATATCAGATAGTTTTGAAATAAAATCTGGGGATTTCTTTAACGATTTTCTTTCTACCGAATCAACAAAACGTTCAATAACATCAATGACAATTACACAACAAAAGACAAGAAGAAGGGCAACGCGTAATTTTAAAGACTAATGATATCTCCATTTTTTATATAATAGTCTAAAGGTTTTTTTTGTCCATTAACTGATATGTTAAGCTTATTATTAAAATGACAAATTTTATTTATTGCATCTATCAATTGAGCACCTTTAGCAAGATTTAATATTTGTCCATTCGGTCCAAACACAAAAACACGAGACCCTAATAATTCTTTCTTGACTCTATCCATGAATACACTTGATGAATTAACCTGATTATCCCATTTTCTTACGACTTGTAGCCATGAAAGGTTAGATTCTGTTGATTTATAGCCCCAATGAACCGCCGTTCCCCATTCTGCAATTTGATGCATTTCTTTTGTGCGAATTTGAATTTCAACTGGCTGTGAGTTAATAAGTACAGTCGTGTGTAGTGATCTATATCCATTTGGCTTTGGAGAGGTAATATAATCTTTTAATGTTTTTGGTATTGGTGTCCACATGCGATGTATTATTCCCAATATATAATAACACAGAGATATATCGTCGTTTATAATTATATTATCAGTGTCTACCGGTTCTATAATAATACGAATTGCAAGTAAGTCAAGTATACCTTCAATATTACAATTACGATTCTCCATCTTTTTCCATATTGAGTACATAGACTTTGTTCTTGCTTCAATTCTAAAAGAATACAGAGAATTATTTTTAAATAGTAAATTGTGTACATCACTTTGAGCTATTTCAAGGGTTTTATTATACTTAGTTTTTAAAACATCTAAATCTTTACGTATATGGGTGTATTTTTCAGGATATACGTATTTAAAACTAAGATCCTCTAATTCAGTTTTGAATTTCCATAGACCCAAACGATGTGCCAAAGGAACGAATAATCTTAATGTTTCTTTTGAAATTTCCATTTGTTTGTGTATTGGCATATGTTGTAGTGTTCTCATATTATGTAATCTATCTGCTAATTTAACAACAATTATTCGCCAATCATCTGCCATTGCAATAAACATATTTCTGAGATTTTCATTTTGTTCATTTTTTGCAATTTCAATATAATTTTTATAGGGTAAATTCTTTTTACGCATATGTTTTGGAATTTTACTAATTTTAGTTTCACCCTCTACTATTTTCCGTACTTCATTTCCAAATATACTCTCTATATCATTAAATGTCAATGGTGTATCTTCAACTGTATCATGTAAAAGTCCAGAAATAATTGTATTTGAATCGGCACCACTCTCAGCTATTATGTTTGCGACAGAAACGGGATGTATAATAAATGGTTCTCCGGAACGCCGTTTCTGATTTATGTGAGAGACATACGCTACAATAAGTCCGAGTTGAATTGTTTTTAGTTCACACTTCGGAATTGTACAATTTACACATCTAAAGATACTCTTGTAAAGTATGTTTATATACCGAATATCATAGTCATTTATATTTTTTAGTTGACTTATTACAAATGATTCTGGTGTATGTGTATTTAGTAGAGTTTTTTCAAATGTGTGAACTTTATCTATATTATAATCGTTAATGTTTCTAATCTGAGGCGATATATTTTTTATTCTATTATTGATTGTAAACGAATTTACAACGGCAATAAGTTGTAGTATAAAAAGCATTATTCTTTTTTTAATAGAAATATTTTTATATTATTATTTAGAATCTTCTTCACTTTTTTCTGTGTCTAAGTCTGGTTGTTGTTCATCATTTTTATTAGTATTCTTTTTCTTTCTTTCTGATATTTTACCAAATACCATTCCATATAAAGCAACAAAGAAAAATAAGACAATTGTAATTGGATTTGCAATATAGAAATGAACAGAAAAAATAAGCAACCAAATTCCACTTCTCAAAAATTTTACTATTTCTTTAAACGTTCCTGTAAGACCTAAATATGATGGACCTTTAATTAAAAATATAATAAAAAACATAAATACAATTGTAATAAACGTTGCTGTCTCATGTGTCTCATAAAACGGAAGTCCGATATATTTATCAGGAAAGTCATCATATTTTGAGTTTTCTTCACATTCTTTGTGTGGATCTATAGAACTAAAATCAATTTTTTTCTGTTTTTTACATGTATTCTTATTTTTATCACTAACACTTGAGTTTGTTGAAATTTTGGGATGGTAATATAGATCTTCATCAGGGAGTTTAGCGGTTTCCATCGGCGTAGGTACGTTCAGTCGTTTAATTTTTTCAAAATTAAGATTATCAATAAAAACAGGTTCTTTAAATACTACAAATCGTGTTTTATCTCTAACATAAGTGTAAAACGCTGATGAACTTGGTATCGCTTGCTGAGGAGACCAATCTGAAGACGTAGTTATATCAATAGTTCTTCTAATATTTTGAGTTCCTACAGAAACATTGAGAAATTGTGAGAAAAAATCTTGAGATTGACTAAAACCCCGTGTAGTTCGTAAAAATATAGAAATGACTAAATTATCATTCGCTCCTTTGTGAAAGAAACAACACTCTCCAACAATTGTATTATCCACAGGATGCGAACGATGTCTCCTTTTACTTATGTGTATTCTTTTAAGAGAGTATGGAATATTATTATATTGAACGTCAACTGTATTCTTGCCAACATATTTAAAATATACATTTCCAGATTTATTAAAAATATACTGAATATCCCCGTGCGAATATGAACATTGTAAATTACAAAGTAAATCACATTTAATTGCTTTATCTGGATCAAGAATCATTGGATTTAAAAGATTGAGTCCTTTCATTAATTATAAAAAAAATTAAATTTATTCAATACATACGATTCTACTTCTACGAGAAATAATTTTTTTTATTTGATACTTTTCTTTCATCTTTCGATATAACATCTGTTTTGTGGAAGCCTTCATAGTTTTATCTTGTTGAAGAAAAAATTCCTTTCCATTAAAAGCAACTTTGAACCTTGTAAACATACGTTATAAACTAAATTTTATCTTTATCTTCTTTTTATGAGATAGAAAAAAATCTTTAGTCTTATAAATTAATTTTTTTACCTTTTGATTTTAAGCCATTTTACTAGTTTTTCTTCAACACCTTTGCTTTAAATGCCTGTGGTTTCTTCAATTCTTTGTCGTATATTAAGACATATTCAATTGTGTATCCTTTCTTAACATTCAAATATTTTGGGCTAACATTGAATTGACTCATATGAATGAACACGTCCTTTTTAGTTGAATTCTTAATATCGTTATTTAACTTTTGATTTGTATAATCAAATGAAACAAATCCATATCCTTTATCAGCATTCCATTTTTTGATGACACCTCGGCTAAATTCAGTATTTTCTTTAATCTGTTTACATTTTTTATAGACTTTTTTTTCCTTTTTCTCAATATTTGTCCATTCGTCTTCACTATTTACTGAAGATACAGAGGAAGTATCATCTCCACTTTCCGTAGACTTATTAACGAATGTGGGTTGGGTAATAACAAACTTTCCACAATCAATATCCTCCAAAACCTCACAATCACCCCAGCGAGATGTATCTAGTTCCTTGGATAGATACTCTGGAATATTCTCAGTGTAATACATATTGAGTTTATTTAAGTTGTTTTCGTAATAATATTACAAGATTACTTATCTAATTTATGTTTAGAATATCAGGACAATCATTTTTTTTTAGTTTTGATTTTTCTCTTTCCACCAGATGATACAATATCATTTCTTAAAGCTCGTCTTGTTTTTCTTTCTGTAAAACTTAAAATGGGATTTCTAAAAACACTTATATTCTTAATTGATTTTTCCCAGTTTTTTTGCCATTGATTATCTTCACCAACAAATCGTTTCTTATCTATGAGTTTTGTGTTTTCTGGATAAAAAATTGCCATATATCCATTAAATGTTGGTTCAATATTAAATTCTTTTTTAATAACATATCTATATTTACGCATCTCAGATATCATATCGAGATTCTGTAATTCTTGAATTTTTTGAACTTTTATTTCCTCTGGTTCTACAATATATCCATCTTCTTCCATAACTAAATAACATTTATTATATAATTATTATGCTTTAAGAAATCTTTTTTCGTCTTCCAAAAGAATACCCAATAGTTTTGGTTTCTGATTATTCATAATTTCTTTATCAAATATTTCATTTGTTTTTTTATTGAAATATACTTCTTTACCTTGGAGTTTAAGTGGCAACCATTTTTTCTTTAATTTTTTAGTTTCAAGGACGATTTCTATTTTTTTACTCTTCGTCGCCTGTAAATTATTTTGTGTGTTTTTCAGGTGTTGATCAAAATTAGGGTGATATTCATCATATGGGTACTGGGTTAAACACTTTGTTTTGTAATTTACAGCACAATCAAATGATGATTGTTTCACCAATGTCAAGAAATTATTAATATTTGCATATTTTTTATCAGAAATTGTAAATACTATCTGATCTGATGTATCAAAGTTATCAAAATCTCGTATATAATTAAAACCTTCCGCATATTTAGGATTGGATGCAATTTCCTTTTCTAAATCTTCCCCAAATTTTGTCACGTATTTATATATATCTACTTGTCTTTCAATAGCAGGGAGTGCTATATGTGAATTCATTCGTACAGCTCTTCCAATAACCTGTTCGGTTCTTATATATGACCAGAAATGTTCAACAACATGCATTTGACGAACATTCTTTAGAGTGATGCCTTCTGCAGCACGAGGACTTAGCAAAAGTGTTTTTATAAATTCACCTCTAAGGTTTGTCGCTTTTCCTATACTACTTACCAAAGACTTTGGTAGTTCATTCCATTCGTTATTAAAGATCTTTCTTATTAATTCTTGTGAACGTTTTGCTGTATCGGTAGGTTCATATATTGCGAATCCTTTAGAACTATTGGGGTTAGATTGTAATATATCCCATGTATCTGTTTTTTTATCTAAAAGTCTTAGTGTAATTTGATTCCATCCATAACATTTTAATATAACAGCAAACGCATAGAGTCCTTCTCTATTTTTAAAATTACTATAAACAACAGAAGTTCCCTCGCATTCCTCAATTCTAATTCGTATTAGATTATATTTTGGAGATAAATCATAAAGAGTTTCAAATGATTTACTATCGGTCAAATTTTTAGACCAAGTTTCAAATTTTGATATTATAGCTTGGTTAAGCGTCTCTTCTTCGTTGTCGGATATTTCAATTTCAGCTTCTATTTGTGGAGGAAATACAAAATTACACACTAATCGGGAACGTGTCCTAAATGTCTGTATACTATCATCATCATCGTCATCGTTCTTCTTCCCCTTTTTCTTATTGTTTTCTTCAATCTTTATTTCTCTCATTCTTTCGTCCTGATACCTAACATACTGAGAGAATGACATATTTATTTCGTCTACAGGGTGTTCAATTGATCTTGGATATTTACTTTTATCCTTTTCATTTCCTCCATAATATGATGTAAGACCCATAATACGTTTCATAAAAAAATCAGTGTTTTGATTGTTATAAAATGTTTCTCTAAAACAGTCTTCTTTTTTATTTTCAATAGTTTTTACAGGAATACATACGTTTCTCTCTGTTGTAATATCTTTTAAATCAATATCTAATTTGTTTTCAACGAAATGTTCAGCTATTTTCTTTAACCAAGCCATATGTGTCTTTGGGAAGTTTACTTCTTTTTTTAGAAATCCATCTTTATCTCTTGAAAATCCATAAGGTGTTTTTGTAACTTCGACATATGTTTTAAAAATTTTATAGAAATCAAAAAATTTATATTCAGTTATAACCTTTTTTATTTTTTCGGATGAATCCGATGTATTCAATTGAATTTTAAACACATCTAACGGTCCTCTAAGAACATTGTACATATAAGCTAATTCAATAGGATTACTTGTAATAGGGGTTCCAGTTAAAAATATGAATCTCGTGTTTTTACATTTCATAAATAAATCATAAAGAAGTCGTCCACGAATAGAACCTTTATTCTGTGTATCCTTGTATTTTTGATTTCTCATCATAGAACCTAAATTATGAGCTTCGTCAACTATAACTAATGCGTTGTCCAAAGCCTTTTGTGTCTGCATATCTTTAATGGTCTCTCTTGATAAACCATCATAATTCTCAATTCTGTATTGCAACATTTTAATTTTCATATTTTGATCAAGAATTTGTTGTTTCTGTTGTTCGTTCAAATTATCATAAGGAATTTTTTTAGATTCGTCAATATCTTTTAGAAAGGGTGTCTTTTTTGAGTCAAAAACCCAAATATCGGGTTGTGTTATTTTATCAAGGACGTCTTCATTAAAGAACTTTTTAAGTAGTTTCAAGTTTTCTTTCTTATTTTCTAGTTGACACCACACACCATCTTTATTATCAATCACATCATATAGAGAGCATTTTTCAATTTCATTAAAATAGTTATCCTTTAGTGATGCTGGCAAAAATACTACAGTTTTACGATTCACTTTATTTATTTCTGAAATCAAAACGGAAGAACATGTTTTCCCACTACCGAGTCCATGATACAAAATTATACCACGATATGGTGTGTCTGAACCCATAAATTTTCGTACTAACTTTTGATGTCGCATGTATTCAATTTTACCATCTACATTCTCTGCTTCGTCTAGGGTCATATTTTTAAAAGTATTATTCATAAAATCGGTAGATATAAGAGACTTCCATCGTTTCCTAGTTATTGTTTTTTTAACTGATACTTTCTTTCTTGTTTGCGGATTAGACATACTTATATTTAAACATTATAATTTCAATCGTGAAACCTGTGAAAAAAATGTAAAAAGTCCCATGCTTAAGAAATGATAAAAGCCTCGAACGTAAGAAATGATACATAAATCAATATTAAAAAATTCTTATGAAAGATTGCAAGTTGATAAAGGCTTGTATTCGTAAGACACCAAAAACTCTACCAATCTTTCAATTAACTTACAATTGACTCAAGGTCATAAAGCAACATAAGAATTTTTGTTTCTAGATTATTTTTACTATTTAAAACATCATAATAATTTTTAGCCATAGGAATATATTTACTATTTTTACTAATACATATTAAACAAGATATAATCAAACCTGGAAAATTTTCAATATGTTTATCGCAAAATTCATCCAAATCATCAACTGATAGTTCTTCCTTTTTGAATAATAAACCAAAAAAAGTACCTAATAATACACTTTGTTTTCCAGTTAACTCTCTAGATAGCAAGTTTTCAATAATTATCTCTTTCTGATTGTCTGTAAAGTAATTATAGATTTCTATGTATATAGATGTATATAGAGACTGGGTAAGAAGAACATCTATGAACATATCATAGTATTTATCATCCCACGTGTTTTCTATTTTATTTTTAACCTCTGGCAACCATAGAGATTTGTTTGTATTGGAAACAATATTCAATATATGAATAAGGTCTTTATTCTTCTTTAAATTTATATTATTATGTTCTAATAGACCCTTTAAAAGAACTTTCACATTGTCTGGAGGTTCAATTGAATTAAAAAAAGCCCTTTCTATCAAAAGTGCCGACATACTTATTTATACTTCTCTTCTTTTATTTAAGTTTATACTGATTCAATTTTGTTAATTAAAATTGTTTTTTCATACTCTGGCTGTATCCAACTTTGTTCACAATTACAACACAAATAAATGTATCTCATATCTCCCTCGTTGTATCTTACATATATAATCTCATTTTGAACCTTGTCCTTCTCTTTATTACTTGCACAATTCTTATTAGGACATCGAATAGATGATACTCTGGGTAATGTTGGATCATATTTAGTATATTTATTAATAAAACAATCGTAGAAAACCTTCTCGTCGCCACCATAATTTTGTTGCATGACACACGGATTAAAATTTTCTGGGAGTTCCGAAGTACGCTTACATGTAGAACAAACGTGTTTTAGTTCATTATTTATTTCAGTTAAGTGAAGAAGATTATCACAATAATTACAGAAGTCCATACTTTATTCTATATTATATATTCATTTTTATGTATCATTTTTTTCTTCAAAACTTTAGTTTTCACTAAATGATTTAATTGATTCATATGTTCTTGAACCTTCATATACGTCTATCTTATTATTCTTCATTTTAATAATAGTAGGAAATCCGTCAATATCAAAATTAAATGTTTCCTTAAATTTTGAGATATTCATGTTGTCTTCTCCTATTTGAAATACTTTAATAGTCTCTCCACTGGATTTCTTTATTCCATTAAGTTGACCGTATACCTTATCCCAAATATCTTTTATCTTTTTACAGTATGGGCACCATTTCGCATAAAATTTTATAATGTAGATGGTACTAGTATCGTTTAATTCATCTAAAGATGTAAGTTCTCCTGAATCTTGAGTAACGAATGATTCCGTAAAGATTGATCGTCTTGCAAACAAAACTATACTTATAAGAAAAGCAACACAAAGTATACAAACAGCACCACACATCATTTTGAAATTCATATATGATATATGAGATTTAAAATTTTAAATTCTATAACACGTTAGAAAAATCTAATTTTAATATTACACTTCAATTAAATCTACGATGCGTGTTCTTGTATATAACGATATTTATTCATTAAGTAAACGTGGATATATAAATTACAAGATAAAAGATGGAAAAATAAGCGATTTACCAAGAAATATAGAGACGCATGAACTAATGAAATACTTAAATATTCTTGTGAAATATAATATTACGCCGTCATTTTACATTTATCTTCTTTGCGGTTTATCAAATTCTGGTAAAAAACAATTAATACGGTTTATATGTTTACAATGGCACAATGTAGCAATTTCTTTAAACGATATCCAAATGGATAATCTTCATGAACTTACTATACATAAAATTTGTGAGTTTTTTATGGAAGAACCCCAAAAAGATAATTCACATAGAATTTATTTTTTTATAGAGATTATTTATCAATATTTCTTCCCATAATTTTTTTTTCATCTATAAATATATATATATGATGAAAAGAAAAATGACCCTTAAAATTAGAAACCCATATAAGACCAAAGGTTCAAAATCCAAAGTTTCAAAATCCAAAGTTTCAAAATCCAAAGTTTCAAAATCCAAAGTTTTAAAAAAGAAAAAAACAAAGTCTAAAAAAGGAGGCAATTATCCACCAAGTGGGTCTTCTAATCAAAGACAATCTTTCTTTCCAGAAACAAGAAAATGGGCAGATGGAATACCAGAAACAAATTTAATGAGGGCTCCAAGAAATGATCCTGTTTTAATTCCTGGATATGAAGATCAATCCACAAAATATCCATTTCCTGATTTGAAAAATATAGATCCAACTACATATGAACATCTTACACCAGATCGTCTATTCACGATGCCAAAAACTGCAAATATTGGAGAAACATATGAACAAAACCAACATCAACCTCTCAAAAACGAATATGAACAAGTAGATTTCAATTCGTTTGCAAGTTATGTGGGTGGACAAAAAAAAGGAGGTTATACTATTATTGATAGAATAAAGAATCTTGAAGAAAAAGTATTAGAACTAGAATTAAAAACTAGCGATTAAAATATTAATTTTTGCAACAATTCCATCCACGAGGCATCTCTGGTAAAAGAGAACCAGATGGAACGGCCGCTCTATTGAAAGGAGGATTCTGAGTAGTACTTTTTGTTCCATCAGAACCCACATATCTGAAATAATCAGCTGGTGGTATACATGAGTTAGGATCAAAAATTGTAGAATTTCCAGGTCTTTCTGTTTCGTCAATTCCAAGACATAAATTCTTACATGGACCACATCCGTTTCTCTTCCATGCTTCTTTTGAGTTTTCATTCATAAGTTGTACAGCATTTTGAGTTAAAAATGTTCTATAATCACAACCACTTGAAATATTATTATTAAATCTAACATCCGAATTTAGGTAATAATTTGGTCTATAATCTGTAAAGTTTCTTCCATCTGACATTAGAAATGGCATTTTCGTGTAATGAGGAAGTTTCATACAATCCATATATATTCTATAATACAAAAAAAGTATAAATTTATTTATATATAAAAGTGTTTTTTCATAACAAAATAATGAAACCCATTAATAACATGTTGATTGAAATAGATGACTGGTTTTTAAAGATAGACAAGCAAGAAATATCACCGTCAATATTGTTTTATATTGGTGAAATGGGTACAGGGAAAAAAACTAAAATAAATGAACTAATTAAAACCTATGATTATACCTCATCTCATTTGAACTGGTTACATAACAAAAATCATAGTATAATTAAAAAAAAAAATTTTATTCAAGATTTAAAACATATAGTGAGTAATCGCAATATTGAATTCTTTCTTTCTGGAAAAAGAGATATTGTCATAATTCATAATTCACATATAGTCACAGATAAGTCCTTATTTGATGAAGTTTCAGCACTAAATAATAATTCATCAATCGTTTTTGTAACACCAGTAATAATAATTGTAAATCAATCTTTTGTAAGTGAAAGATTATTAACACATATGACTAAATCATGCTATACATCTTATCACAAGAAGTTAGATATAGAAGTTATTACAAGAATCGTTTATAACAAACTTCGCTGTTTTAATATTAAAAAAATTAAACCAGAAGTTCAAGAAATAATAGATAACTTTGATGGTAATATTTTTTCGTTAAATACGAAAATTAAACAATTTATAATTACAAATACATCCCATTCAAATACTCAAATTACAAAGAAAAACGATAAAAACATAGTTCTCAAATGTTTTGAGGAACTATGTAATCCTAACTTAAAATGGAGTGAAAAATACAAACGTATAAAACCACACGAATCTTTAATACGTCTCTTGATGCCGAACCATATTGCTAAAGGAATGGACAATGAAGAACACAAAACTAAGAGAGACAAACTCGAAATAGCATTGAAATGTATTGTGTCTCTTTTAAACAGTGAAAAAATTATAGGTAAAAATATTAATGGTTTTACATCTCTCCTTCAATCTATACATCCAACCACATTAATCCAAAATGTTACTATAAAAACAATGATTTTATCAAATTGTCAATCAACTAGTACTAATTCTAACCTAAAAAGAATATTAGAACCACATTCTAATGATCAATATGCCTTAATTTTAAAGTTTATTGCTAAATCTGTTGAATATGAACAGGGGCGTTTAAAGTGTCATGATGAACTCGACTGGAATTCATGGCTATACAATATTTCAAAATCAAACCTTAATGAATTACAACAAACACACCTGAAAATATTCAAAGAACATTCTATCACAAAGAAAATGGTGAATAGATTTGTTACACGTCTTTCAAAAGTTATTCCAAACTCATAATTATTTTCATTTATAAGTATAAATGAATAGCGGTCAATGGTTAGTAGTAATTCTCATAACAGCTGCAATAATAACGATGGTGGGGTTAGGATTTCGTTCAACCGATATGCTAAACTCAATTATTACTGACAAAGAAAAATTATCTCCTATTTTATTTTTAATTATTGGTTTCTTAATTATTCTATGTTGGATTGTTATTGTTTTCCTTATTGATATTTATGTTTCGATGAACGAATTGAGAACAGAACTTGATAATAGTCAAAAACAACTTCATAATGACATTATGAAAAAATACACTGAAAGTGTATAAATTTTGTTTATTCAAATATGGTAAAATATGTTATTTTACGAGTGTTTGTCATTTTAAGTATTGTCTATTTCATTTATAGAAATATCACATTTCTAAAATCAAACGAATTAATAAACTTGCTCTTAGAGAATAAAGATAAATATTATACAACGTTTTCTAAATCTGATTTAAGGGCACGCAATGTCAACACTATACAAGAATATAAAGATTCAATTAAAAACTCACCTACAAATCTCAATATAAAACAAAAAGCATATGTAATATCACAAATTATATTAGTAAATATACAATTATTACCACAATGTTTTTTTTCTAACAAGTTTGATTATAGAACATTTTTGTTAATACCATGGAAAGTTGGTTTTGTAAAAGATAACAAATACGAAAATGGTTTACCTCATACCAGACAAGATACTATAATATTACCTATAACTGCGATTCATTCGGAAAAAAGTAGTTATTTAAGAAAACTTTTAGTACATGAGAAGGTTCATATATATCAAAGGATGTATCCTATTAAAACATCAAACTACTTAGTTGATCAAGGTTATTCAAAATATAAATTAATCAAAAGTTCAAAATACAATATACGTGCGAATCCAGATATAGATGAGTATATTTATAAAAATTCCTCTGGACAATTATTAATGGCTCAATTTAATAATAATAAACCTAAAAACATAGGAAGTGTAAGATATTCTGTGGGTACTACGCAAAATTACGAACACCCATACGAAGATATGGCTATTAATTTATCTAAAAATTGCGCGTAAATAAACCTATAAAGAATCAAAATTCAAATAAGAGAAATAATCATGAATTCTTTAGATTGGTCAAATGAAGAAATGGTTTTTAAGAAAAAACCAAAATTATGTGATGTTAATAATACACTTGATTTAATTAAAACTAAATGGGAAACTATATTTAGTATTGATTCTATCAGTAATATAATTGTATTGTCGATAGAGGAAAATACAAATTATATTTCAACTATTGAGAGTGTATATATTAAAATACAACAACTATACAAAGAATTTTTAACTTGGACTTTATCAATATTAATAATTGCGACACAACGCTATCTAAGAAAGGAATATTCTACTGAGATTAAAAAAAGTCTATCTTGGTTGTATGATATTTTGATTTCAATTCCATCACAACATATTATAGAGTTAATAAATACACAACTCATAATTATTAGCACGTTTGTAATTCGATTTATAAATTCATTTGTCAATTCAATTGACCGAAAAAATAGAATTTATACAATATCTTTAGGTAGATTTATCAATTTGGATGTGAACTATCTATTTCAAAAACCAAAGGTTTATTGGTGTTATGGAGATAGAGTTCAATCTATTGAATTTATAGAAGAAACTACACAAGAAAACTCACATTGGATAATGACTCAAACAGACTGGGATACTTATAACGAAGAACATATACTGGTATTTGATTATAGTTCCTATTCAAGTGAGATCATAAAAGATATTGTGAATGGAAACATACTATTTATATTATCAGTAAATAATGGCTATAAAATGGTTTTATCAAAGACCATTTATATCTTCAGTTCATCTTATCCAGATATCTTAGAAGACTATAATTTAACTAATGATTCTATCATAAAATTTGAAACTAATAATACATCTTTTTTATATAATTCTTCTCAATAATTTTTTAAAATTTCTATTATGTCAATAAAGTAAATTTTGCGTTCTGTATATTTGAAGTAATTTCTCTTAAAAACATACAAATGAATGAAGTCAGTACGTTAAGTAAAATATTCTTCCCAATCAGTTTTCACAAAAAAACTATACCAATCGTCCGTCTTTTTGTTTTAGATAATTCATTTATGAAATTTATCAGTAAAGAGTTGCTTCACGATGAAAATATTGAAATAAATCTAATATCTACAAACACAAATTATAAAGATATTTCTTTATCTATTTCTCTTTATAATGACTCCACAAATTACATATTAACAGACTCGGCGTCTATACAAAATCTATTGAATGAAGATAAGAAAAATAGAAAAAATGTATTCAAGAAAGCTTTTATTATGAATTCACTAAATACACCTTTATCTAATCCGAAAATACACTATGTCAATAATAGTACTTTTAATGACATATTCTACGAAACTGTATTTAAAAAAACACAGATCAAACCCTATGTTTTAAAAGAATGGTGTGGAGACTTGAATGGTGTTGAAGATTGTGTTATAATTGGTGCTGGAATATCTGGAATTCTACTAGCAAAGGAGATTGGTAATTCAGTTCGTTCTATATTAATACTTGAAAAATCTGATAAAATTGGTGGAGTGTGGAAACAGTATGCGAATGACAACTCAAGAGCTTATTCATGCGAACCATTATATCATCTTAAAAACAAAAGAGTACAATATAAAAACAACTGCACGAAAGAAGAAATTATTGACGATCTACAATCAATTGTAAGTTCTTTTCCAAATCACATAAAAATAATGACAAAATCAAATGTCAATTCCATTTTTGATGATGGAAAAGGAGAGGTTATTTCATTTACTAAAGATGGTAATGAGCACAAGGTTAAAGCAAAAAGAGTATTCTTATGCATAAACGACAGTATAGAAGACATTACCCGAAAAGAATTCAAAAATGAAAGTTTATTTGAAGGTCAAATATACTACGGTTCATGTAATGAGACAAATAACTTAAAATGGATTAACAAAAAAGTTGTAATAGTTGGTTCTGATTCTACAGCTATATCGATGACTGAATCTGCTTTGAGAGGTGGAGCACACTCTGTCACATTACTTTCAAGAAACGATAACAATATTGTATATCCAGAAATTGTCGAATATCTACAAAATATACGACCTATGAACAACGAATTCGAAACAAAACAAACTGGAACAAATACGATACTAGATAATTGGAATAATCTAAATAAATTAACTGGGTTACCACAGATTGATGATAAAACTTTGAAAGAAGGAACGGTAATCTATACTTCAGATATTTGGTACATTGGACACTATTATGGTACTATTAAATCATTTAACGAAGATTTATCAGAAATTAACTCAAGACATATAATTACGACTTCCGGAATGAAAGTTGAATGCGATATTATAATTAAATGTTTAGGATTTCATAAAACCAATAATATAGAACATATATATGGAAGTAAAAATATAAGTGAAAATGGAGTGATCAGAGAAAATCTAATGTTATTAAATGATACAAGAATATTTCATAAGAATACACGATCCTATATTCAAACCCTTAATCTGATATGTTCTTACATTAAAAATAAATTAAAAGAAGATTCGCCAATAAAACCCGAGGGGAAAATAGAACATTTGGAATCATATGAAAAATTAAGCATAAATGAATTCATTCTTCAAAATTCTAAAAATATAGATGTCTCTACTACTTTACTGGAGACTATTATCAACTTCCACGATAGATATTCGCCAACTCAGTTTTTATATCATAATATAGTAAAGTGGGAACGTCTATGTAATCTTATAAACATACGAGCTCTTTCAAGAAAAGAAACTGATTTATCATATACATTTAAAGATATTTTATCTAGTTTATATACAGAATGGTTTGATATAGAACAATCCATAGGAAACCTTGAGTCTCTTCGGACAGATGATAACATATATGACACAAATTTAGAATGGTGTTTAGATTCTAAACGTAAAGATGAATTGAAAATAGAACTTTTAGGAAATAGTATAAAGGACGATGATAGAGAATTAGAACAAGTAAGTGCTATTCTAAATTATTATGAATATCAAGAACATGATATAAGTGGATGTTTCATTGATTCCAGTGGATATGATATTAGTGGATATGTTATTAATAAACTTGAAAATTTTAAAATAACTGCCGAATCACTCATACCACAAGAATACAAAGATCAAGGAAATAATAAATTTGAATGGAATTTACAAAAAGACGGAGCACGATATTTCAGTTATGCTTTCTGGAGAGTGTGCTACATCGGTAAAACCTTACTAAGAAAACTACCAAGTTTCGAAGTATCTAAATTTGATTTGGAATATGGAGCAGTTATGCAAACCCTATACTCGAGATTATCGTATGATGTAACAACCGAAAGAACTCCCTACATTATTATTGCTGCTGTTCGTCAAGCAATATTGTATCATACCATATTAAAAACAGTATCAGATAATATTACAATTACTTACTCAATATATGAATGTGATTGTACACATAGTTATCTACCACCTATTAAACTAAATTTTGACCAACGCATCGCAATGTTTGACTTTCACATTTATTATGATAAGGTAATTCTCAATTCTAATTTTGATCATACATTTTTTGATGTTTCAACTATACATCTATTTTACAAGACTGTAGATGACTATCTTTATAATTCTGGACAAAATCTACCAGTTAGTTTAACCATCATGTATAATCCAACAAAATTCGATACCGAATACTTTACAAATTTCTCAAATACATGGATAGATCAAGTTGCAAATATGATATTATCATCTGTATCGGGTGTAATTCATACTCAAAGTAAATTAGAAATTAGTACAAATACAATTTCTATTATTCGTCAATCTCTCGAGAAATCTAATATAATACTTAGCAACTACAGAGTTCTTTGTTTTCTCTACACACTATTTATTTTTGAAGTATTTCAACATCGAATGAAAGAAACCGATACATTCTGTGTAATTGATGGAGAATATGTAAGAAATGAGTTTGGTTCAAATTCTCTAGGAAATTTTATATTCTTTCAAGGACCACATGTATTAACAATCAGCGACTTCACATCAAAAAGTATGCTTGAACTCTTAATATGGTGGTCAACTGGATTTTCTACATTTGACAAAGATATTGTCAGAACACCTATAAGTGATGGAACTTTTAGACTTTCATTTCAGGATTGGACTATGTTATCAGATTTAACAACAAAGATGTATTATGAGTCTATAACCGTTTTCCCTTTTGGAGAACACCATATTGATTGCTCAAACTCAAAAAAAATTGATCTCAATATAATAAATCAAAATGACTATTATTGTTTAAATATTCCAATTCAATGTGCTGGTATTGATATGAAAACCTGTTGGGATAAAGTCCTGTGTTCTCTTTAAAAAAAATGATTTATTATTACCTTCATTAATGGTTAAAAAGTAATTGTAAAAATGGAATACATACGATTTAATTTTGTAAAGGAAAATTTAAATAACTTTGGAAATATTGACTTTACATATGGAGATAAGAATCTTAAATTTGTTAAAATTACAAAGTCTTATAATATCATAACTTTTATTGAATTAGCCCCGGGTCAAAACGAAGTAAAATTTACCTTAAGAAATTCACTTAATTATGTTAAAGTAAATGAAAAGGAACATTTATTAACGTGCCTTTTCTTCAATAATAATAATAATGATGAGGATACAAATCAAAAATGTAATATATGTCTTGACTCTGTAGAAACAACAAAAATATCATGTGGGCATGACTTTTGTAAGAATTGTATAGTGAAGATATCTGCGAAATGTGGCAAAAAGTGTCCTTGTTGTAGGAAACACTTTAATATAATGACAGAACATCAAGATTATATATATGACTACGGTTTAGCCCTTGAAGAAGAACTTACGACATTGAAAAAAAAACATAATCGGGAATTGGATAGGTTATATGCTAAAATTTACTCTCTTGAAGACCAGAATGCACTTCTTAATAATCAAATTACATGAAAATTTTATGGATATCGTATATTTTTAATAATAAAAGAAGCGGTTTCAAGAGATCCCTCCATCCATGCCTGTTTCTTCGAAAAACCTTCACCACAGATAAACACGTTATCAGTTGGATTCCAAATATGTTCTCTTATTTCATCTGAATTATATTTTGGTCTAAAATGGTGACAGCCAACTTCCCATAAATGAGCTTTAATATAAGATGGGTCTGGGATGTATTTATCAGGAAATATCAATTGTAAGTTTTCCTTTATAATTTTACGTATTTCACGAAGAGACTTTAATTCATATTTGTTTTTCATGAAACTGTGTGTATCTTTCCCATCTGTGTAGGAAACCATAATTAAACCACTTTTCTTATCTATAGGTATTACTTGTCTTAAAATATTATTTGTAGTTGTTCTATTTACATCTTTAAACCAAATTGGATTATCATATTTTGCATATATTCGTATTAATGGAGCTTGATATACAGATTTTACATATTTATGAACATTTTTAATAATATTAAAATTCAATAATTGATGAGGTTTTACCGAAATGATTACTTTATTAGTATGAAATATATGTGTGCTAGTTATAACTTCTAATATATCTTTTTTAACCTTTTTTATATCATTTACACGGTTTCTTAAAATAACTTTACTTCCATTTTCTTTTATTTTTGAGACAAGAATATTACATAGTTGAGATAAACCTTCTTTTAGAACATAGTATTGGATATTTCCAAAATCGTTTTTAAAAGTCATATAGGCATCATACGCATTCATTTCAATTATTTCAGAATAATATCCAAACATGTTTACAATTTCATCTGCCAAATTTTTATCTTTTAATATATTGATAATATTTTGATAAAATGTTATTTCTCTCAATTCATTTGTAGGTTTTGTTTTACTTATAATATAATCCAAAGTTTTTCCAAAATGATCTTGAATATCTGCGTATTTCTGTATTTTTCTAGTCTGCGTGTTTTCATGTATGTAGTCAATTGTAGTTGGCAATTTTACCGGTGTTAGTTTAAATTTACGAATTAAACTCAACAATATTTTGTGTTTGTTATTAAATCTGGCTGCACCAACTTCATAGCCTTCTTTATGAGTATGAATTCTCCCCCCAGCATAAGACCTGTCATCAAGTAGTACGACTTTATGTGTTTTTGATAGCTCGTAGGCACAATATAGACCTGATATACCTCCCCCGACAACACATATTTCATAATTTGCGTTTATATTCATTGTTACCTGTTTATAGTATATTTTTATTTAAAATTTTTAGTTCAAATAATATATTGTTAGATTGTCTTCAGGTTTCTTTTCATATTTATATTCATCAAAAACATGATTCATAATTTCTAATCTTGGTTTCTTTGTTCTGAAATATCTAGCTATATGTACATATAATTCAAATCCATTAAGACCCTCTAATATATTAAATCCATTATCATCAATACACCATTTATACATAAGTTTACCGATTTCACTCTCTAACATATTCTCAATTGATGGCCACTGTTCATCAAGATCTTCTAAAAAGGAAGCAGAAAACCTCGGTAAATCAAATGAAGAACAAGGTAAAACTCGTTTATTTTTATTCTTATTCATTATATATTGTCCTCCAGCTTCACCTTCTTTATTAAAAATATCGCCAATATAATTACATCCATTAAATGAAAATGTACTTCTTCCGAAATCAATTATTCTCATTATGTATCCGTAAGTTGGAACACGGTAAATAACTCCTTCATTACTGTAATATATGTATTTATCATTTGTAGATTTACCCATAACGTTCTGAACATGAAGGTCATTATGTACAAAATTTAATTCCTTATTAGCAACCGTGAGACCTGCACATATTTGATAAATCCAAGAAGTAATTTTTTTGTAAAAAAGTTGTCTCCTTATTTGGTTAATTTTTGCAAATTTAGAAATCTGTCTACATTTTTTTATTTCATCGTTTATCAAATCTAAAAATGTTGAGTCAAGTCTATCCATTATAACACATTGAACTGACATAATATCGTGGACAATCGTTTTTGGTTCCTCTTCATCATTATTTATAATTGAAACTTGAATATCGTTATCAACATACTCATCCAGGTTACAAACATTTAGAGATTCAACTTGTGTATCAGTTTGAGAATCATGACTTTCAATACGAATACGCCTCTTCTTTAATGCTTTACCAAACCATTTTTTATTTTTGTATTCTTGATATTCTTGTGTAAAGTCTTCTTTGTAATCTCGTACAATACCGGAATACACACCTAAAACAGAATTGAAATGAGGTGTCTTATTAGTTTCTAATAATTGACCTAATAAAATAGAACATTTCACATCTACATAAGCAGTGTTATTTGTCGCATAAAGTTTATCACATAAATTATTAATTTTCAATATATTACAAGGCAACCACATATTACTATCTATTTTTGGATATCCATTTCGCATAACATAAAATGTATCAAGAATGGGTAATAACTTTATATGAAATTTATAATTTTTTAAAATGTTTTCATTTTTATCAATAACAATACCTTCTAATTTATTTAGATCCCAATTAGTAACCTTTTGTAAATTACTATTTAATTTATAGCTCGTCCATTTATTTGCATTATCACATTCTATTTCACCATCTGGAATATAAGATTGTATTTTTTCTAATTCTATAAACCCCCTGTTTAAAAACTTTTCAACTTCAATATTACGATATTGAATAAGTTCCATTGGATTACAATACATCTAATTGTTTTACAGTTATAACTAACGCATTTAAAGGCCCCCGAACTTAAGAAATGATACATTCCGATGACTTCTATAGTGGCTAAGCCACCGTCATCAAGTCTTGCCCTGACAACCCAAAACGAAGGGTTTTGTGGTCGTACAGAGATTACAAGATAGACCTGTTTTGCCCTAAGAGTACCCTCTGAAATTTACACTGGAACAACAGCGTCAGAGACCATCCCACAGGAAGAGCAGGTTTAGGGTTAGGTTTTTCTACCGAGCTACCAGTAGATATTTAGTATTTATCATACGCGACCCTCGTCTTTTAATGTTGATTTATGTATCATTTCTTATGTTCGGGTCTTTTAGTTAACATTTGATAAAACATGTTTCTTCACATATTTATTATTTTCCAATCGTTTTAATAGATCGTTTGAATTTTCGGGATCATTTTCTTGAATCAGATTAGACATTTTCTGTAAAACTATGACCATTTTATCTAATTCGTTATCAATATTGTCTAAGTCATTTGTAAAAATTTCAGAGAAATCTATATTTGATTTTGTAAGATTTAATTTTGAAACGACGTCTCTACTACTTATCTCAGACAAGAAATTTGTATCTATAAATATTGAAGTAGTATAAAAATGGAGTCTTCCCTTTTGAAACTTAATATCTTCTATTATTAATTTCGTTTTCCCATGAAGTTCAATATTAATTGGATCTGTAATTTTGTATGGAGTTTCGAAATCCCAATATCGTTTTACTGTTTTAAATAAAGGACGTAAAACGTGATATATATTCACACTTCTCTCCTCATATTGCCATAAATATTTAACATCATTGGACAACTCTATTGTAAAACTCCCAACTTTAGCCATTACTATTTGAAATACAAAAAAAATTATCTTATATGTTTAATGAATGAGTTGCTTATTGTTATAACATTGTTATTAGTATATATTTCTATTCAACTATCATTATCAGCAACTAACCAGGGTAACAAAGTACAAATAATTGAAAAAAAAGAAACACCTAAACATGTATCTAAAGAATCGTGTGTAACACATGTTACACATTTAAACAAAGTTAATAATTATCCATGTAGACAAATGATTACACCAAGAATTCCTATTAATGTTTCTACACGTGGCGAGTGTGGTAATTATAGTCAAATTGGTGTTCTAACAAGCAACGATAATACAAAGATATTACCATTATTTGGAAGACAAATTTGGAGAGGAGCAAGTAAATGGCATTATTCTACACAAACAGACAAATTGGTCAGTGTCTTCTTACCAGTTTATAAGAGTGGACGCAATTGTTCCGCAGAATACGGATGTGATGAAATATATGATAATGACGAAGTTGAAGTACCACAATTAAACGAAGTTTTTAAGGTTTCCATATATAATATAGATGCTCCAAGGTATATCCCATATATTTAGTCAGTCTTTAAACAGTTTGAAGTAGATGAGTTTTACGGAGAGATTTTAAACGATTTTGAATGTCCTCAAAACTAATTCCAAGTCCAAAACCCATTTTATATACCTTTTTGTGTTTTACAACTTCGGTTTTCTTCAATTTACAGTTTTTCAAATCTAAAATTGATAATTGATTTATATTGTTGTCTTTTTTACTACTAATCTTTCCATCTAATATACCTATATCAAGACCCTCAGCAATAATTCGTTGTTCCACTGCCTTTCTTGGAACACCCATCTTCAACATATCAAAATATTTCTTATAATCTTTATGAGCACATGTCGTTTTTTTATTATCAACTGGTATCGTATTTTGAAAAGAATATGACTCAAGTTTAACAATATTTATAGAATTATGCCTTATCTGTACTATATCTAATAGAATCTTACCATATAAAATTGTCTCGTCATCAAATGGAGATATTAATTGTACTCGCGACAATTGAACGATAAATTCTACTACACTATTCTTCAAATCAATAATTCTATGTGAAGTTCGCTCACCCGTCTCATTATAAATAATACAAGATGAATTCACACAGGCATTAAATGATACCCTATCTTTTGAACTGTTAATTCTCTCATCCCAATGAATAGGTTTATTATACCTACTCTCTATTCTTTTGTATATACATTCATTGAGTTCACTAAAATGCCTTATGAAATTATCTATTCTTTTTTCATTACTACACAATTGAAAACTTAACCAATTTCTATTTATACAATTTATATTTGAAATAGGAAATTGAATAAGGAATGGTTTCTTTTCACATTTCAATAAATGATATCTGGAACGACTAAAATCTCCAGAAATACTGGTTGATATCGATGGAGTTTTTAAATTTTGTATATCGGACCAAAGTGTTATCATGGAAACCTTTATTACAATCTATAATTTAAGTTATCATTTTTTGCTTAAACCAACTCGAATCCATCTGACACTAGATTTCACTCGTCTTTTTGAACTAATTTTATATCTACATTTAACAATTGTGTATTGCAATACTTAAAAGCAGACATGATCCCATTATCAAATAGATGATTGCTAAAACTGAATGAGTTATAAATATTCAATACAAAAGCGAGTAGTTTCAATTGATATAACATGGGGATAAATGCGGTAATACTAGATAGAGCGATCTCAATTCTTGTTGCTACAATCCATACGACCCAATATCTATGTAAATCTGACTCAAGTTTGACTAATTCAGTGCTTGGGTCGAGAACAGAACATGAGATAAATACTGGGTATAGTGTCCCAACAAAAAATGAACAAAGTTGAGCACCATGTGGTGTAAAACAAAACAATGTGGAAGCTGCAACTGTGATTTTACTAATTTGTTCCTTGGGCATAGGGTATTTTTGATGTACAAAATTTACAAATTTAGAATCTTCCAAAAACAACAGTGAACTTGAGACGATATTCATATTGTATTGTATTAAAATTTTCTTTATATGTGTTAATGTCCTTCAGGAAAATTTTTATTTCCATTACTTCTATTTTGATATTAACTGTGGTTATGTTTTACTTTTGGAACAATTGGAACAAGTATAATAGAATTCCAAATGTTATCATACAAACTTATTATGATAAGACAAAAATTCCAGAAAAAGTTTGGTCAAATATAAAAAGATATGCAAAGAACTACAAACATTTGGTTTATGATGATAAAGAATGTTATAATTTTATTTTAAAGGAATACGGAGAAAAATATGCTAACGTATTCAACCACTTAATAAAAGGGGCACACAAAGCCGATCTATTTAGATATTGTTATCTCTATAAATATGGAGGTATATATCTTGATATTAAAACAGAACTTATCAAAAATATAGAAGATATATTCTCTAACAAATATCGTGGATATACAGTTATATCCAAAAATTCTAATCAAATTTATCAGGGTATTATAGCTACTGTTCCTAATAGAAAGATTTTTAAAATATTAATAGAACATATTGTATCAAGTTCACAAAATATAACAAATTATCATATATTTACTGAGAAATTTTATGATGAACTCAAAATATATAATAAACAGTCTCCTATGCCTGGAAGAAACTCATCTTGGTATTTATTTCAAGAAAAATGTATACAAAAGGATAACAAAAAACTACAAGTTTTATGTAAAGACGGTCTTGATAGATATGGTTATTGTTGTTATGTCTATGATAATGGTAGTCCGATAATTAAAACTAGGTATCCCGATTTTCCATGGTGATAATTTTAAGATAATATTTTTTATATATTCAACATGTTATGAATAAAAAAATATATTCGGATGACTTAACAATAGGTCTTGTAAAAGACTTTTACAAAGAAAACAAAACAGTTGTCATTTTTTATATTATTATTATAGCACTAATTATACCAGTAGAAATATACTTGTTTCCAACACAAATATCATCTCTCCTAAACCATTTCACAAATAAAAATAAAAAAATCCTCAATAAATTTGAGAATTTTTTACCCATCATATTGAGTTTGTTATTAGTTATGTCTTTGACATTATTAAAACGATTTATGGAGAATAGTATGATACCAAAATTCACAATATTCACCAGAAAATGGATTTTTGAATACATAATCAGGAAAAATCAAAATAAACACGAACTTCTATCTATCGGGAAAATAATGTCAATCTTAGCAGAACTTCCAAGTTCTGCGAGACATGCTGTAATCGTGTTTTTAAGAAGTCTCTTTCCTTATTTAATTGGTTTCATATTTCTTACAGTTTACTTTTTCAATTTTGATAAGAAAATTGGTATACTACAACTAGTCACTCTCGTTTTATGGATACTTATTTCATTATTTCGTGGGAAAAAATGTATTAAAGCTTTTGAAACAGCACAAGACGATGTTATAAATTTATACGAGAATATTCAAGATAAGTTTTCAAACTTAATGTCTATTTACTCATCTCAAACAGAAAAACAAGAAATCAACAAACATAACGACGATGAAAATATAAATGAAGAGAAATACTCATCAAGTCTAAAATGTGTTTTTTATACTGAACTTTATTCTAATATTTTGATATTTATATCATTTGTAGCATTCAATTATATAATTCTTGATCTTTATCGCAAGAAAAAATTATCCCTCAAATCAATATCTAGTCTTTATATTGTAGAAATATACTATTGGATCATCATATTACGGCGTGTTGAAAGCAATATTGGAGAATTTATACATTCAATTGGAAATGTCAAATCTATAGAAAAATTTATATCAACATATAATAGCAAAGAAGACCCAATAAATCATGTTTCTTTTAGCGACGCCTACGAAACCGTTAAGTTTAATAATGTATCTTACAAATATGAAAACTCAAATAAATTTGTTCTAAAGAATATTAACTTCAAAATTTATAAAAATGAGGCAATTTGGTTGAAAGGACACTCAGGAAGTGGGAAATCTACGATCTTTAAGATGGTTTTAGGATATTTAAAACCTACGAATGGTAATATTAGTATACTTGGGAAAGATATATCTAACACAAATGTTAGTGTTCTGAGAAATGTCATAACGTACGTTGAACAGGATACAAATCTATTTGATTCTAATGTATATGAAAATATTGTATATGGAAATATTAAGGTTCCGAGAAACAAAATTTACAATATTATCAAACATCTGAATATCAAAGTATTTGATAATTTACCAAAAGGTTTAGATTCACCAGTCGGTATATTGGGATCCAATTTATCTGGTGGACAAAAGCAAATTATTTTACTACTTCGTGCGTATTTTAGAAAAAATACAAAGATTTTACTCTTAGACGAACCAATTTCGGCAGTTGATGTTGAGTCGGTTCCTGAAATATTAAAATTGATATCACACATGAAAAAAAATAAAACCTTGATCGTCGTTTCTCATAATAATGATATTGAAAAAATTATTACAAGGCAAATTGAAATGGATGTGTTAAATTTAAAAAGTTAAAGTTATAACTCATCATAATGGTAAAGAAAAATGGAATATTCTTTGGCGGAGGTGCTGGATTTTTTTCATATTATCTTGGAATATCAAAATATATACTCGAAAATTACGATTTGAAGAATGTTGAATTCGCAGGTGTTTCGGCAGGAACGATCGCAAGTATTTGTCTCTGTATTGAAGACCCAAATTTTATAGACAAAATTCTTAACGAGGGCCTTAATGATATGAGAAATAACAATACACATAGTGGTACCATGTTCAAAGATGGAGTCATAGGACCAGAGGGTATACAAATCCTGAAATCAAATTTAATAAAAGTAATTCAAGAATCAAATAAATTTACTGTTATTAAAGATAAATGTACTATTATTGCAACACGTTTAGATGGAATAAACCCAATTACAGAATACATTAAAGATTGGAATTCAATAAACGAATTAGTAGATTGTATAACCGCTTCATGTTGGGTTCCACTTTTCTTTGGAAACATATCCACAAAATTTAGAGGGTCTAATTACATAGATGGTGGATTTCCATTTCTATTCAACACAGATACTCTCAAAGATGATGAACACGAATGGATAGAAATTAATTTATATTCATTCAAAAGATTTCACGAAAATCCTATACAATCCGCCGTAAATTTAGGTGCATTATTTTTTTCAGCTAATAACGATTTTGCATCTCATCTCATCGACTCTGGTTATGAAGACGCAAAAAATAATTCACACGTTTTTGATAAACTTCCCAAAAAAATTAGAGAATTATAGTTCATCACTTTCAATAGAAGACGTTCTTTCCATTTTTGAAACAACTGGAGCAATATAACAAGATTGAATGTTTGCTATTTCTGTTTCTGTTTCAATACCCGAAGATATGCCAGCATCAAAAATAGGAGGATTGTTAAATATTTCTGGAAGTGGATTATAATCAAATGATGATGAAACAGACTCTATACTTTCACGATAAATAATCTCGCGATTAATTTGTGCTACTGTACAACCGATTGTTGATAAATATACACAGTCCGATACATGTTCTAAACACTTTACAAATTGTAATAAATCTGGATTCATTTTAGAAGCACATCTACATATACAACTTAAAATCATAATCATATTGTTAAATCTAATTATTCTATTATCACATGGGTCTAATGTCAAATTAAAATTATCCATTAACAAAAAACGAGTACTTGATACAGACAAACTAGGACAAAAGCACGATTCAAGACATATTGAACATCTTGGAAAATTATTTTGAGGAATGTTTAAACAATAACATACTGGAAAATAACCTTGAAAACATGAATATTTTTCCCATTCACTATCGGGATGTAATAGATTCAAAGTTCTATATCGCATATTCATCAATAAACACGGCTGAAAAAATGGCATACTCGCAAAACAACAAAATGGTAATTCTTCCGAGAATATAGTCCCAATCATAGATTTTTGAAAAGAAAATACATTTTTTATATACTTTTTCTTATTATTCTTGTCTGTTATCTCGTCATTACCCAATTGTTCTCCATTACAAATTTTATATAATAACATTTGTTATAATAAAAGTTCCGAACATAAGAAATGATACATTTATCGATTCAAATAAACTGTGTAGATGCTATAAGACAAAGATAAATTCAGATATA
>CERI01284316.1_pt1 | contig 27883 bp, 19 predicted proteins | sample 350261 | NCBI WGS metagenome assembly CERI01 (sample SAMEA2620979, study PRJEB7988) | marine metagenome | isolation source: saline water (ENVO:00002010), including
TATCTATAAATATTGCATAATTACATTTAGGATAATTTATATCCATTAAACCCATATCAGCAGATATTTTTACTGATGATGATATAAATGGTTTAATATCGTCTGTTAATGTATGGTATTTAGAATCATTAAAACATTCATAAAAATCTCTGGTCAAATCAATATAATAATTTTCTATTTTATTTTTTATATATACCCAATCATAAGTATGATCATTAAAACCTGTTATTATATCTGGTTTTATTTCTTTTATCATTTTCATAAAACATTTTATTGATTCTTTTTCGTTTTTACATATTTTTAAAGTTAAATTTGGATAATTTATTATACCTAAAAATTGTGTAATATTATTATATATTTTGTTATTAATGTCATTATTATTAATATTATTAGAAATCAATTTATGTATAGTATGTGTATAAATAGAACGATTACCAATAACATTAGTTTCAGTATTAATAGTAGAAATTGCGAAAGATGATAATATTTTATCAGAATTATAATTATGAAAAGTTCCACAAATAAGAAAACAATCATCTGATTCAACTAAACCATCTGGTATACGTGTTTTATTATATGAATATGTTTCTATATCCCATGTCATCAACAATGTTTTTTCAGGAATTTTTTCAACATTTATTAAATTATTATATTGTATAGCTTTATTATAATAATTTGTATTAGTTTCATTATTACGTATATACTCTTTAATTATATTATTTTTGTTTAAAATATTATTGACAGTTCTATAATTATTAATATTTTTAAAATTTAATCTTATATGTGTAATTAATTCATTGCTATAATAATTAAATGGTTTTAAATGAACACCTTCAAACACAATATTACCATTTCGTGTGTTTAATATAGCATTTGAATTTAATGTTTTCTCATATTTTTTTATTTCATTTGTGACAATTTCATTATATTCTATGTCAAAACATGGTATAATACCAGTAACATCATAAAAATATTTATTACCGTTATTATCTAAACATGTTATAGATAATATATAATTCATTGTTTCTTCACATGTTTTTTGTGATATTTCTATTATAAATAATTTTTTTTTTTTAAAATTTTCTACATCAATCATAGGCATATTTTTTGAATTATTACAAATACTATGATTTATTTTTTGCCTTGTCATGACTATATATATGTATATAACAATTTATTATATTTCAATTTTTTTTGTTTATTATATAATATAATATAGCAATTATGTATATTATATTAGTAATTGTAATATGTGTAATATTTTTATACTGTATATCAAAAAAAAACATTGATAATACAAAATATTGTGATAAACATGGAATATGTGTACTTATTAACAATGATAATAAGTTAGAATTTGAATTAATAAAATCACAATTATTTAATTTTTATTTAAAATTAGTAGATATATTACCAGTAAAAGACCCGAGAACATCGCGAATGCGAAAAAATTTTAATATAAATAATATGTTTGAAGTATATCCAAATAACACAGATGGTGACACCAGTTATTCAATTAATAAAGGTGAAGAAATAGGTGTATGTATTAGATCAGGAAAAAATTTTTATAATATACATAATTTAAATATTATTAAATTTGTATTTGTTCACGAATTAGCACATGTTATATCATTATCCCAACAACATACTGAAGAATTTTGGCGAAATTTTAAATTTTTATTACATAATTGTTATAAACACAATTTATTAAAAAAAATAGATTATTCAACACATCCTGAAGAATATTGTTCAATGGACGTTACATATAACCCGTACTACGACGAACATATTAAAGATTTTGAATTTTAAAATTATAAACACATGCAATTTAATAATTTACTAAATTCACAATTATAAATTATATTATTTTTACTTAATTCATTTTTTAATTCATCTGCATATTTAATAAATTCATTTTCATTATGTGCAACTCGTGTATATAATGATCCCATACTTGATGGGATATGTATAATTATTGGCCATGTTAAATTAGTTGGTATAGTATATTTTAATTCAGTCATAATTTATAAAAATATAATTATAAAATTATATTAACGATAACATATACAATTAATCATTTTTTTTGTTTAAATATTAAATATAATAATATATAATATTAATGATAAACACATTATTTCATTATGATAATAATACGTTAAATATAAATTATATAAAAAAAAATACAATAATAAAAACAATAAAATTTCAAAATAATAAAATTAAACCAAAAATCCAGAAAAAAAAAAAAGAAAATGATGATAATTTATTAGATATATTAAATGAAACAAATGAAGAAAATAAAGGATTAATAATATTACCAATAAATACAATATCTGATTTAAAAAAACATATTAGTGTTATGTTTGATATACCATGGTATAAAATTACTATTTATTGGTATGTTAATAATTTAACTAAAACATCATATAATATATATGTTGATGATAATTTATATAATATATCTTTTGAAAATATTAATGATATTGATACATATTTATATAATAATAAAAATGATATATATATATCATCATATGATGAAATATTAACAATGAATTATTTTATATTAAATAATATTAAAGATATATATTTTATAACAATAGATGATTATATAAATATGTTAAATTTACAAAATAATAAAATGAATATGGATTATATTTATTTTAATTTAATAATAAAATATTTTCCAATGTTTACTTATGATTTATTTTATAATTATATATTTTATAATTCTGATTTTGGTCCAAAATACCGCGATTTAATTAATATTGGACAACATATTATACATTATAATAAATTAAATGATTTATTATATAATCAAAATGAACCAAATTATAATTTAATTTTTAAATATAAAAAAATTATTTTTAATTTTAACAACATAATTAAAACAAAACAAGGTATAAATATAAGAAATATATTTGATATATTACATATTGGTGATTTTAATATATTAAAAATGGTATTTGTTTTAAACAATAAAATGTATAAAAAAGAAAATAAATTTGATGAAGATATAAAAAAATATAAATCTGAAATAAATTATAACACTTTAACTATTTTTATAAAAAATCATTATAATGTGCCTAATAAACCAATGTTTTTAAAAATTTTAAAAAATGGTAATATTGAAATAGTAATAAGTATATCAGAACAATATGATGTGACAATGGATGAAATTATAAAATATATACAAAAAGAAATAAATCCTATATTAGAATTATTAGATAAACATAAATTTATATTTAATATATTTTCATCAATAAATAATATATCAAATAGTATAATAAAATCAACATATGAAAGTAATATAAAATGTTCAATTGTTCAAAAAATTAATGATGATAGATTTAACAATACAAATAATTTTAATAAAATTATGGATTCATTATCAAATTATGATAAAATATATAATAAAATAACAAAAGATGAAAATGATATAATAAATTTATATATGCATTCAGGAATAGTTGGTTTTAATGTTGATCATTTTCATAATTTTTACCCAGATAAAAAAAATTATTATTCTATTTATTCATCAACTAAAGATATGTCTAATTGGAAAGACAAATATACAGGTTTATTAATTAAATTAATTTATAATATGAATTTTTTAGAAATTGATATTAAAAATATTAATTATAATGATATAAAAAATATTTTATATATATTAAACAGTATTATTTATAATATTGACACAAAAAAAACAAATAATGATTTATTAGATAAGGATAAAAAAATCAAAAAATTAAAAGCTGTTGATCCAGTAATGTTTTCATTTGAACATTCTAAAACATCACATCGAAAATATTCTAAAATTTGTCAAAAACCATTTCATCCCATAATATACACAAAGGATGAAATTAAAAATATGCCAAATGATACAAAACAAAAATTAATTGAATTTATAAACGCTACAACTAAAGAAAAAGTATATTATAATTGTAATTCAAAAAAAGCCCCATATTTAGGGTTTATTGTTAATGAACATCCAAATAATTATTGTATACCGTGTTGTAGAGTAAAAAAACAATTAAATAAAGATAATTATGATGAATGTTTAAAAAATTATACATATAATAAAAAACAAGATAAATCAGATAAATATATTGGAAATTACATATTAAAAAATATTGTATCAAATAGATTAAGTGAATTACCACCTATTTTAAATATGATTTTTAATAAATCTTTTTCTAAAAAATATATTAATACTAAACCATTTTATATATATGGTATACAAGGTTTAATTAATGTCATTAATTTTTCCAATAATTTAAATATAAATGATATTAATATGATACATAAATATAAAATTAATTTATTTATATTTGATCAAAATGGTGAATTTGATATAAATTATTATTTTAAATATGATAATTATACTTTAATATATTTTGATGGTTTATATTATTATCCTATTGTAAATACATTAGAAAACAAAAATTACACTAACAATAACGATATTATTAAATTTTTCATTGATATATTAAAAAAAAATGAATCAATATCAAATTCATCATTTTTTCATTTTGAATATATTGATAAACATTTTAAAATTGAACATATATATGTGAATAATAAAAATTATATATATGGTGTATTAATAAATGAAAAAGGCAATGATATATATATACCTATAATATATTATTTTAATTCAACGAATTATAAAGTATATAATACTATATCTAATTCAACTATTAATAATATATCAGAAGAAAATATTATTAAATTTTTAACTAAATATGATTTTGACAATAATATTAATAAATATATTTATTCAAATGTATTAAATAAATATATCGGCATGTCTCTTAATTTCAATAGTTATACATTAATATTCTTATTTAAACCAATAAAACATGATGATTTATATTTTGATGTTACATCAATAGAAATACAAACCATTTTTTATCCTATTCATCTTTTAAGTGAAAAAATAATTAATAATGAATACAGTATATCATTAAATGAATTCCCCTTAAATTTATTTGATATATATTATAAAAATATATATCAATTAATATTACATGAAATAAGTTATTATTTTAATTTAAATAAAAATAATACAATTAGAAATGATATAATAGGTATATTAAAAAAAAATAATGATTATAATGTAATATCGGTGACAATACAATCAAAAATACCAACTGATCATAATGATATAATGTTATTAATAAATGAATATATAGAAATATCTAATAATAAAATAATAAAAAACAACACAACATTATTAAAATTTGAAAATGAATTATATAAAACAAAATATGCATTTGATGATGATGTAAAGTATGATTTTATAAAAAATGCTAATTATAATGATGTTGATAAATTATTTGACAAATTATTTTTATTTAAACCTATCAATCAAATAAAAATAAAACATAAAATAAAAAATATATTAATACCATGTAAACTAGATAATAATAATGATTATTGTAATAATAATAAATTAATAATACCTTTAGAATATAAAAATAAATTTATTTCATTATTTTATTATGATATAAAAAATACATTTAAAAATACTAATTTATTAAATGATATTATGTATATTGATGATTTTGATCAATTTGATATAAAACTAAATGAAATAATATCAATTGAACCATATTAAAAAAAATGATAAAAAATAAACAAAAATATAAAACATTAACAATGGAATTAATAAATAAACAATCACAAAAAAAAAAACAATTTAATTATATAAAATATATTGAACAATACGATTTAGATGACAATTATATAAAAACATGGGACTCAGCATATAAGGCTGCTAATGAATTAGGATTTAATAGTAGACAAATATTATTATGTTGTTATAATAAAGCAAAATATCATAAAAAATATAAATGGAAATTAAAAAATGTGCCTGATATACAAAATGAATATTGGAAAGAATTAAAAGGTGAATTAAAAGGTTTGTCTGTTTCTAATTTAGGTAGATATCAGCATAAAGATGAATGTAAATTATATGGTCATTTATCTAAAAATAATGAATTAATGGTTTATTATAATAAACGTGAATATTATATAGCAACATTAATATTAATAGCTTTTAAAGGTAATCCATATAATGATTTGTATATACCATATCATTATGATGGTGATGTAACTAACAATAATATTGATAATTTATTTTGGGCAGTTATATTTAATGTCACTGATATATTAAATTTTAATGATAATTTAATATTCGGTATGTCAGCAAAACCTATTAAACAATATAAAAATAAAGTATTGATAAATACATATGATTCTATTTATGACGCAAGTAAAAAAACAAATATATCAGCAAAATTAATATTCAAATGTGCAGAAGGTATTAATAATATTGCAGGAGGTTTTAATTGGGTATTTGACAATGATCCAGATTTAATTGATGAAGTTTGGAAAAAACATCCTAATTTAGATATTAATGTATCCAATATGGGTAGAATATTAACTTTAAACGGTAAAAGTTATGGTATATTGAATGAAAATTTATTATTTAAATATAATGATCATTATGTTCATATTTTAGTAGCTGAAACTTTTATTGAAAATAATGATAATTATAATTATGTTGAACATTTAAATAACAATAAACAAAATAATTGTGTTTTTAATCTGAATTGGACTTATTGTGATAATAATTTATTGTAAATTTAAATATCAATGTTAGATAAATTATCAGCTAAATCATTTTTAGCATATTTTTTTTTACATGTTGATTTCATCTTACTATATAAAAATAAACTGGGTATCAACTCAATTGCTAATCTAGTGCCATAACTAATATTATATGTTTGCACTAGATCTGATATTACTGTTGATGTTTCGTATTTCATTTTTCTTAATTTTACTGCCACACTATTATGCCAACCAGTTAAATCTGGTTGAAATCTACCAAATATAACTCGCTCACCATCAAAAAAGCTTTCTAATAAATGTACACAAAACATAATAATTTCTTCGCCTAATGTACTAAATTGATTCCTGTCTTTTTTGATTTTTAATATTTTATAAATATGATCCAATCTTTCAATTGTGTCGTTTTCTGATACTTCTGGTATATTTGATATATCCTCATTTTCTTCTTTTAATAATAATATTAATAATTGTATTTGTTCTAATATCATTGATTTTTTATTTTTTAATTCTTCTGTGTATATATCATGTGTATATTCCGCATTTGGTTTAATATTATGTAATACGTTACTAAATACATCATGTCGATATTGTTCATTTTTTGTATTATTATTTCTATTTTCTCTTTGTTCTGCTCTTATATTAAAACGTTGTTGTAATGACGGAAAATCATTGCGTTGGTTATTACTTTTTCTTGATACATGTGATTCATAATCATTATTATATTGTTTTTGTTTTTCATTGTTTATTGTATCATAAATATTAACCAATTTTTCACTTTTCTTATTTAATGATACATTACTTTTATCATAATCATCATCTCTTCGTCGATCATCATAATCATCATCTCTTCGTCGATCATTATCATCATCTCTTTTTCGATCATTATCATCATCTCTTTTTCGATCATTATCATTATTGTATCTTCGTCGATCATCATCATCATCGTTTCTGTTATTTTTTTTGCCATTATTATCTAATAATAATGATATATTATCAACATCAATACCAATTTCAGCGGCGATATCTTTAATATCTTTATTATATATTTCAGTATTACCATTAGTATTATAATTAGAATGAGAACTAATATCAGATAAAAAATCTAATTCAGCATTTTTTAAATTTATATCTTTATTTATTGTATTTTGGTTTACAATACTACTTAACCCTAATAAATTTGCACTTGATGTTGCATTATAATGTGACATATTATAATTATATATAATATTTGTTGATAATTTAAATAATAAAAATAATAAAATAAATAATTATATATCATAATGTATATTATTAGTTTTGATTGTGGTATTAAAAACTTTGCATATAGTTGTATTCAATTAAATGACAATATTAATGTAAATAATGTAAATAATGACAGTATTGATTCATTTTTTGATAATAATAAATATAATATAATATCAATAAATAATGTTAATTTACATACAGTAAAATCAGATAATCATATATTAGAAGAAAAAACAAAAAAAAAAACAAAAAAGACAGGGAACTGTATAAATTTACATAATCATGTAGTGGCTCTTTTATTAAATACTGTTAGTAATTTAAATATAAACGAAAACATCAAAATATTAATTGAATATCAAATGAATATTAACCATAAAGCAAATATAATATATAATATTATAATGACATTTTTTGAAACATATTATAAGATAAATAATAAACAGAATTATGAAATAATAACGGTGCAACCGGCATATAAAAATAATATTGCACAAAAAATTGATAGTGATGATAAAATAAGAATTAAATATGTAAATCAATATACATATAATAAAAAAATAGTTACAATGTATTTTTTATCATTAAACACCAAATATAATTTTATTGACACCAAACAATTTAAAAAAATGGATGATATTTCAGATTCATTTATACAAATATTATCATATTTATTATATTATTATAATAAATAATTAATAAAATAAAATTTATAAATTAAAAATTAGACACAGATATAATATAACATAATAACAATTTATAAAACATGGCGGAACAAAAAGAAGAGCAAAAAAACCAACACCCACTAGAACAATTGCTTGAAGCAGTTGTTATTAATTGTCAACACATCGCCGCTATTTGTAAAGGATTATGTGTTAAAGGTGTAAGTTATGATGTGTCTGTTAAAGAATTAGAAAAACATAAACAATTATCAGATTCGGATTCAGCACGAGTATTAAAAAGTGAATCTTTACGTTGTGAATCAGTATTAAGTGATTGTGTTGTACAATTGGATAAACTCAAGAGACAATATCTTGCGGATTATAATAAAAACGAAGATAGTGAATCAAAGCAACAATCGGAACAACAAGTTGTTTCTGAATCAAGTGAATCAAAGCAACAATTGGAACAACAAGTTGTTTCTGAATCAAATGGTTCATGTGAACCACAATCAGGTGAAACTAAACAATCTAATGAAGAAGCAACATCATCACCTGAACCAAAAGCAGCACCTGGTAGAAAACCAAAAAAAACATCTTAAATTAATTTAATATATATTAAATAACATTAAATATTTAATGTTAGTTATTATATTATTTTTTTGGTATTTTTTATTAAATTTAAATAAAATTAATTTAAACATATAAAATTTATTAATTATATAAATTAATAATAATAATAAACAATGTGTGGTATATTTTTTATATTAAGTTATATTAAATCAAAAGATGATAAAATATTAAATATATTTAAAAAATTTTATCAGATCAAATATCGTGGACCCGATAGTTCAATATTTAAATATATTGATTTTGTACTTAATAATAGTATATATTATGTTACATTAGGTTTTCATCGTTTAAAAATAATTGGTTTAGACGACAATGGTAATCAACCATTTTATGATAACGGTGTTTATTTAATGTGTAATGGTGAAATTTATAATTATAAAAAATTAATTGATCAATACGATCTTGATAAAAGAATAACGTCTGATTGTCATATTATTCTTGAAATTTATAAAAAATATGATATTAACGAGGTGTTAAAAGCAATTAATGGTGAATTTGCATTTGTATTAATGGATAAAACAAAAGGATTAATATATATGTCTAGAGACATATTTGGAATAAGGCCATTATTTAGTAATATTGATTTTTTATTACAAAATAATTTATTAAATGATGATTTAATTATAACATCAGAACAAAAATCAAATGATTATAATTCATGCCAAATAGATCCAGCAACTATTTATGAAATTGAATTTAAAGATAAATTAAAATTAATATCAAAAAAAAAATATTTTGATATTAATAGTTATTGTGGTGGGTTATCTGATTTATCTAATTCGGATAATGTTAAAATTAATATAAAGAATATATTAATTAATACTGTTGAAGAACGATTAATGAGTGATAGAACTATTGGATTTTTATTATCAGGTGGTCTTGATTCAAGTTTAATATTAACTATTGCGTTAGATTTAATTAATAACGATTATAATAAATATGAATATTTATTTATGAATGGCGTACATGTTTTTTCAGTCGGATTAGAAGAAAATGAAAATCAAAATGACATTTTTTACGCAAAAAAATTAATTGAATATTTGCAAAATAAATATAATAAAATAAAAATTATACATCATATTATACAATATACAATGTATAATGGTTATAATAGATTAAATGATTTAATTTATTGCATTGAATCATATGATCAAACAACAGTAAGAGCATCGTTACCAATGTATTTAATGTGCGAATATATAAAAAATAATACAGATGTTAAAGTAATATTATCCGGTGAAGGCGCTGATGAATTGTTTGGTGGGTATATGTATTTTCATTATGCTCCAAATCAAAATTCTTTTCATGCTGAAAATTTAAAATTATTAGATAATATTCATTATTTTGATGTATTAAGATGTGATAGATGCATTGCGTCAAATGGTCTTGAATTACGTGTTCCATTTTTAGATAAAAAACTCGTTGATTATGTTTTGTCATTACAATATATTAATAGAATCCCAGATAACAATGAAATTGAAAAAAAAATATTAAGAAATTCATTTGATGGGTTTATGCCTGATGAAATATTATATCGCCAAAAAGAGGCTTTGTCAAATGGTGTCGGTCATCAATGGGCTGACCAATTAAAAAATCTTATATATAATGATCATAATATGACTGAAGATGATTATTATTTACATATATATATGAACCACAATTATCCTCCAAAAAATATACCTTATAAATGGATACCAAATAAAGAATGGGTAACAGTGCCTAACAATGATTCATCGGCCACATTTTTATCATATTATAAAAAATAAAAAAATAATATGTGTTTTATATTAATCGCTTTTTTTATCACTATCACTATCACTATCTATTTCTGATACATATTTATCTTCTTTTAACAAATTATTTGATAATTGTCTTATTATTAAATTTAATTTATTTATTTGGTTAATACATTCATTATATTTATACATATTATAATTCATTTTATTTTCATTGTCTTTATTAATTGTCATTATATATTTTTTTGCATTGTTAGCATTTATAAGTGCTTCGTTTATATTATTTAAACACATTTCTGAAATAGCTTTATTATAATAACCAACTTTATATTCATCATATATTAATTTCCATTTTGATTGTTCATTTATTGTTTCGGTTATGATTATATCAATTGTTTTTAACATAAATTGTATTTTATAATCAATTTCAACATTTTCTAAAAAATTATTATGCTTTATTTCATTTATAATATTATTATATTTATCTTCTTTTGACATATTTATTATTATATGTTTATTTTAAATATATTTTTTATACAAAAAAATATATATATTTTATTATATATTTATTATATTTTAATTATATATTTATTATTTATTAATTTATTTAATTTAATATAATTATTTAATGTTGATGTTGTTATATTTAAATATTCAGCACATTCTTTTTTTGATCCAAATTCTTTAAATATTAAATTTGTTTCATTATCAATTAAAATAAATTGTTTTGATGAATTAGTTTTTTTACTTTTTGTGTCATTTCGAAAATTTTACATATAATACAATTTTTTATTTATTTAAAAAAAAATAATTTATTTATACTATTTTTTATTATTATCATTTTCGCTATCATCTGAGTTATCTAATTCTATATCACATTGACACGTATTATTATTACAATATTGTCTAAAACATGGACTTATAATATGTATTTTTAAATGCTCAGGAATTATTGATTGGATACAACCCATTTATATATATATTATTTTATATTATTTTCAAATATTTTATTTAATTGAACTTTCCGCTATGTAACAAAAAATAATGTTTTTATACGCGGTTTTATTTTTTATATTGGTATAATCTTTATTTTTTTTTTCAATCCATTGTAAATTATTAATATGATATACTATACTTCATGTAATTTAGATGGACATGGACCTACTAATTTTATTAACAATTGTTCATCAATTAAATATGTTTTAGTGTTTTGATTATCAAAACGTTTAAAACATACATATATTTCTTTACATAAAGTACCATATGATTTATTTACTTTTTTTGTAAAATATTTACCATAATTTGACAAAAACAAACCTTTTAAATCATCAAAATCTTTATATAATGCATCATGGTTTATATTATAGCATGTTTATCACCATTACTATCATAAATATGTTGAATATTTGGATTTGTAAAGTCAGCCATAATTATATAGTAATTATTAAATAATTATTTAATAAATATAAAATCATTTTTTTATTTATATTATGTTTTTTTTTATAAATATTTTTTTTTTATTATATATACTTCTTTATTTTATTTTATTACCTCTTCCCACTTGCGTAATTATACCTACCCATGACTTCGGGTGGAATTTTTACGCTTATAGCAAATGATGGCAAGGCCGATAATCTTATTTATGCAACAAAACTTTTAAATACGCGTATTCAACAAATTAAACAACAAAACGCACAAGGTGGACAAGATGATACTAGTCCAACATTATCAGAAATTGAACGAACTCACATGTTGTTTGTAAATGCTCATTTTAAACCATTTGTTATGATTGGTTTTGAATATATGAAATCACGTCCTACTACGGCTGGTATGAAACTCAATGTTGATTCAAATTCTTTATTAAAATATAATATACCACAATTTGGTGATTTCTTTTCTGATATGGCACTTAATGCACGTATTAAAAATGTCAAAGATGATGGTAAATATAAATATAAAGTACCACAAACAAACGGTATGCACCCAGTTTGGAAATTATGCACAAAATTAGCAAATGGTGATGAACATGTTAATTATGCTGTATCTATGGCAGGTGGAAGTGTTGCGGGTGAAGTCACAAACGCAACATATAAAGATGGTGCATCATATACTTACAAAGTATACAGTCGTCCACCAAAAGAAATGGCTTGGGTAACATATACAAATGGTGCAACTGAAGGAACAATTACTGGCACACCAACTGTTTCTGATATGGCTGTACTCGCAATGACATGTTTCGTAAACAATCCAAATGATTTAGGGGTTGATGTTGCTAATGCGTCAGGTGGTGTTGAACGTGTATTCCCATTCGAAATGCCAGAAAACGCATGGACCTCAGTGGCTGTGGATGCTGGACCAACAACCACAAGTGGTCAAATTTCCAATCTAGGTATTGGTGGTTGGGCTGAAATTGAAAAGATTTGGATTGCTCGTGGTTATGTTATAACTGGCGGACATCAAGGTGGCACACCACCACTTAATGTTGATGTAAGTAATGGTGCAGCAGCAGGCACACCAAGTGCTAATATTAAACAAGCAACTGGTTATTTATATTATTATGGTCTTGGTACTGACACAACAGCTGCAGTTGTTCCAGGTTATGCTACATTAGGCAATAAAACAAATGTTGACGTTCATACAACAGCAACAGCTGGCAATCAATTGCATGTTAAAGATGCAGCAGGTAATGTATCTTTTGGTAGCACTATGTATGTAAGAGTCGATTGGGTTCAAGGTTATGTAGATTCGGATGGTATGTATGTGCCAGCTGGTGTTGAAATTGCGGGTGGTACCAAATGGGCAAAACAACTCCGTTTTGCTGAAAACCCAGGACACAGACTTATTAAAGATGTTAAATTCACTGTAAATAACAATATTCTTGATCAATATAACACAGAAGTTTATAATATGTATGAAAAGTTTATGATTAAGAGTGAAAAGAAAGTTGGTTACCATAAGTTAATTGGGCAACAAATACCAATGATGGGCTGTGGTGAAGAAAATTCAAGTGGAGCACGTCAATGCACTGAGATCGTTGATGGAAATCAAGTTCCAAAACAAAATCTTATGGGTAATCATTTCTTATGGGTTCCTTTACTATTTTGGTTTAGCAAAGATTTCCGTTTATCTATTCCATCAGTATCAATTCCATTTGGTCAACGTAATATTGATGTAACTCTTGCATCTTTAAGAGAACTTGTATATGTTGTGCCAGCCAAAGTTTTCCGTGTACATAAATCAAAACGTCTATATTCAAAACTTACTGAACAAGATAAGCGTGCTCTATATTTTGGTTCATCTTATGATTCAACTATTCATACTGGTCTTGATACTGCTTCTAGCAACCGTAACCCTGTTATGGTTGATTGCACTAAGATTCAAGTAGAAAATGCTGATTATGACACAAGCGTACAAGGTGATTTATTATCTAACGATGAAATTGATATTGATTTATACATCAATAATTTATTCGTAACACCAGAAATTCACGATATTTTCATTAAACGTGTTGGTTTTAACCTTATTCGTGTATATGTTCAACAAGAAATTTCATTAACTGCGCAATCAAATGAACTTTTACTAAGCAGTCTTAAATGGCCAATTGAATATTTATGTATTGGTGTAAAACCAGCGGTTAACCGTAATGATCCTGATAATTGGCATAGGTATGAAACCGTTGAAAGTAAAATGTTGCCTCAACGTCATGTTGGTGAATATGGTGATTCTGTTAACATGCTTAAATACGCAAAACGTTCACCAATTCTTGATTCATTTGGTATTAAGGCACATGGTGTAAGTTTATTTGATGATACTTTCACATCTAAATTTTACAATGCGTATCTTCCTTGGAAGTATGGCGCTGAAATTGTTACACCTAAGGATGATGGTGTTTATATGGTTAATTTCTGTCTATACCCAGGTGATTATCAACCATCAGGCCACATTAACGTATCTCGTGCTCGTGAATTTTATTTCAAGTATAACACTGTATCAAGTTTTGATCCAGCTTCAAATAACTCCGTTCTTCATATTATTGCTAGTGCTATTAATTTCTTATTAATCTCAGATGGAAGCGCTGTTCTGAGATATACCACGTAAAATACAGCACTGCCAAAAAAGTAAAAAACATATTAAAAACTATAAATAACAAAAATGAATATTTTTTTGTATTATATTTTTTAATAATTGGTATATATAATATATACGTATAAAAGTAAGAAACACGGTAAAGCACGGTAAAATGACAAAAGATGAAAAAAAATTAATATGTGAATATTGTGGTATTAATTTTAAATTAAAAAAAACATTACACTATCATCAAAAAAATTCAATAAAATGTTTAAAAAAAACAAGGTAAAGATATTATTATACATAACCACAAAGTTTAAAAAAACATCAACAAACAAAAAAATGTTTAAAATTTCAAATAGTATTACAAGAATATAAAAAATAATATTTTATTTTTTTATATTTTTTAATATATATATAACATAAGGAATGGCAAGTTTAAACAAATTAAATTGGTCATATAAAGAACAAATACTTAACCCAAAACAATCAAACAAAATTTATCATCTAAATCCAACCAATTTTAAACCTGGTTCTCCTGTTATTGATAAAGTTGGCACATATCTTATGCCAGGTGAACTAAAACATCCAAATATACAAAAAAAACCAATGTTATCATCTGCAAACAATAATGAAAATTTTTCTAATAAATTAATAAAAAAATAGATTTTTTATTAATAATTTTTATTTTTTTTTATATAAAAAAATGGATTAAAATTATATTATAATATATCAATAAATATTGTATAATAAAATATACAAAAATGGCAGAAATAATATATAATAATTTAACAAATGATAATGAAAAAGTAACAAATAATGATAATTTAAAAATAGAATTAAAAGAACATCAAAAAACTTCTATACATGCTATGTTACAATTTGAAAATAATGGTAAAATAATATTAAAAAACCGTAATTATATTGGATATACAAATCAAGATATAGAAATAGAATCAAATTATGGTATATTAGCAGATAAAGTAGGATCAGGAAAAACAATAATGATAGTAGGATTAATTGTAAATAGATTAATACCCAATAATAGAAATAAATTTTTACATTCATCTAATTTTAGTATAATTAAATTTATTGATAATAATATTGTTATAAAAACTAATATGATTGTGATTCCGCATAATTTAATAACACAATGGCAAAAAGAATTTTCTTTATCTAATTTAAATGTGTTAATAATAAATGATAAAAAAACAATAAATAAAATAGAGTATTTATTATTAGCAGATGATGTTAATAATTTATTTACAATTGAATATTATGATGTTGTAATTATTAGTTGTACTATATATAAAGATTTTATTGAAAAAATAAATAATTTTAATATAGGGTTTAAATGGAGTAGAATAATAATTGATGAAATAAATACAATAAAATTACCTACTAAATTTTATTATAACTGTAATTTTATATGGTATATTACAGCAACACCAGAAAGATTAAATTATACAAGAAAAATGTTTTTAAAAGATGTAATGTACAACACATCAGAAATAATATTAAATAACGTATTAGTACAAAATAATAACGATTTTGTAGACATTTCAAATTGTTTACCAGATATAAAATATGTAACAATAAATTGTTATACACCACAACAATATAAATTAATAAATAAATATGTAAGTAAAAATATAATGGATATGTTAAATGCTGGTAATGTGCAAGAAGCAATTACAAAATTAAATTGTAATGTAAAAACATCAGATAATATACTAGATGTATTGACCAATAAATTACAAAATGATTTGCATAATAAAAAAATGGAATTAGAATATGAAAAAAACATTATAACTAGTAATATAAATGAACATAATGATAAATTGGCATATTTAGAAAATACTATTGATAAAATACAAGGTCAAATAAATGATTTAACTAATAGAATTAAACAATATAAAGAATCAAATTGCCCAATATGTTTTGATGAAATTGAAAATCCAATTATTACATATTGTTGTAATAATACATTTTGTATCATATGTTTAGCAAAATGTAAAAAATGTCCATTATGTAGAAATGATTTAAAATTAAGTGATTGTACAGTAATAAACGAAAATATTAACAAATCAACTACAAAAGAAAATAAAAAAAGAAAATTATGTACAAAAAACTATATATTAGTAACTATAATAAAAAACAAACCAAATGGTAAATTTATAATAGTTAGTAATTATGATGGCACATTTTATGAAATAGAAAAATTATTAAATCAAAATAACATATCGCATTCTAAAATAATTGGTACAAATAAAACTATTGATAATACAATAAATAAATTTAAAAATAATGAAATTCAAGTATTAATGTTAAATTCTAGTAATTACGGGTCGGGTTTGAATTTAGAAATGACAACTGATATTATAATATATCATCAATTAACTAAAAATCTAGAAATCCAAGTTATTGGGAGAGCACAACGTCCTGTTCGTAATTCATCTTTAAATGTGTATTATTTATTACATGAAAATGAACAAAATAATGCTCCACCATCAGCTAATTTACATAATATACATGCTTATATTGATAATAAAGTTGATTTTATAGATCATATTAATAACCTGTAAAAAATAAAGAATTAATAGCATAACATACATAACACAATGATATAACACCGCAAATAGGTATTATTTCTTTAATAATTTTATTAATGATGTCAGAAATTTGTTTCTGGATCATGATTTTAAACTCATTCTGTATTTTATTATTTTGATTATGATATTGATCATTTGAATTAATCATTTGTTCTATAAAATAATAATAGTTTTTTTGTATTATTAAAGAATGTTCTATGAGTATGTTTTTTTATTGGTATGTTATTATCCATATTATTTATATATATATTTTTTTTATTTTTTAAGCAAATAAAAAAATTAATAAATTTATCTAATTATATAAAAATTTGATTATGAATTATTTTTTATATAAATCATTAACAATTTTTTTTAAATTAACTGTATCAATATAAATATCATTATAACATGTACCGAATGAATTAGGTGCTGCGCCTACCATTAAAGATGGTGTTAAACCTGCTGTTGAACATTCTTTATTATTTATTGCTGCTTCTTCTAGTATCTGTCGCGGGTGGCTAGTACCTAAACGTAATAAAATATTTTTTTTTTCGCGTTTATTTAAACCTGGTTTTTCAAATGATGTCAAAACGCCATGTCTTGTCATATTATCAGCTGTTAATAAATAATGTTTAAAATTTATTTTATCATCAATTAAATCTTTTAATTCATAACTTATTTTTGCTTTTACTGCTTCTATACCATATATCATAGAATATGATACAATATCATCAGTTTGAATATAATCATGATCTATTTCAGGAATTAAATATATATCATATAAATTTACTCCAAAAGTTGTTATAATATAATGTTTATCTGGTTTAAATTCATTATTAACATATTTTAATTTACCGGTAATTTCTGAAACCTTTGCTGATATTATACCTGGAATACCTATAATATTTATATTTAATATATTATTCAATTGTTGTTTAATTAATGATAAATTAGTTTTATTTTTCTTTTCAATAAAATTTTCTGAAATATATATTCTTATAATGATTTCTTGACTATTTTCATCATTATATACAACATATGATCCTCTTAATTCGTTTTTTAATCTGGCAATTACTTCATTTAATGTGATTTTTTTATTAAATAAATATAATTTATTAACGACTAATCGAACATTAAATTTAGATAAATTTTTAGGAGGAGCATAACCTTTGTTATAATTAACAAATTTATTAATTAATTTTTGTTCATGTAAATAATCAGGATGTATAATATGTAATGGTTGTTCATAAAATATCTGAAATAATGATATAAATTCATTTAATTTTAACATTGTTATATTATGTGCTATTTTTTCATTTATTTCTTTGTCATATTTTAAATTATCTTTTAATATAAATGTCATGGTTAAATCATCAATTTTATCGGGTTTTTTAGCACCTAAAATTTCTTTAATACGCTTCATACCAGATTTACGTTTACCTTCCATAGCAGCACCTCTATGAGTATCAAGTGCATTTTGTGTCATTGGTTCAGATATACATTGTGCTGTTAAAATACCAATTGGGTTTCCTGGTTGAATAAATGATTTTATTATTTTTAATTCAATAATATCTAAAATATTATCAATATCATTTAAATGAATATTATATTTAATGATATATTTACTAGATAAATATATTCGAAGAACAAATTCAATAATAAACATAGATGAATCATATATTTCAGGTATATATATTTTATTATCTTTTGATTGTTTATTAAAATATAAATATTTTAGATTTTCACAAAAGTCGTTAACTTTGTTTATTATTATTTTAATATTAGAATCTGATTCTGATGAGTTTTTACTGTGATTTTTTAATATCAAATCTATATGAAATGGTATATTAAATTTAAATGTATCATCGGGTAAATTTGATAATATATTTACATATGAATATTGAATTGATATTTTAGCGATTTTTTTTTTAAATTTTACTAATTTATCAAATTCATTTTGATCTTTATGATAAAATTCTTTTTTAAAATCATCAAATGGTAACATAAATATGCTTTTTAAATTATGTTTTATTGTTTTTGAACAATCAATTGAATTATAACCATAAATATATTGAATAATATGGTTATTATTTTTAATTAAACGAATATTATTAACACTAACCGATTCTAAATTTTTAACAGATTTACGATTCTGATCACCAGCATTTGCTGTCAATAATGCTTTTACAATAATATCATGTCTACCTGACATAGTCATAACTAAATATTCAGAAACATTAGTTCCTGTAAAATATGAATTTGATATAAAACCTTTTGATTCAGGTGATAAATCAAATCTTTGATAATATGGTGACGTTCTAAAATAAGTAAACTTATTATTTGACAATAAGTTTGCCCCGTCCATTAATTTTAAACCTATTGTTGCTAACATTTCAAACATTTGGTTTAATTTGCCTTTTGATCCAGACATTGCTAATTTTAATAAATTATTAGTATTTGGGTCAACATATTTACCGATATTGATATATTTCATAGCACCATCTTCAACATATTTATTTTCAAAATGTTTTAATTTTGTTATGCCAATTGGCACTATAAAATCATTTGTTAATACTTTATTTTTTAATTCATTTAAATTTGTCAATATATTATGTAATAATTTTTCTCTAATTTCACTTATATTATCGTTTCCAACCATAACATCATTTATACCTAATGAAAATCCTTCATATAATGTATAATTTATTGAAATTTGTTGCATATCATAAATGACATCAATTGTTTTATAATTACCATATTCATTATTAATTAAATTATAAATGGAATTAGGTAAACCACCTTCACCAATAGTGGCTTTATCTAAAACACCACTAATAATTTCACCATTTGTTATTTTTACATATTTTTCATTTTCATTATATTTATATATTTTTTCATAATCAGGGTTATACCATTCTGATTTACAATTTATACTTATTTTTTCTGGAATAGTGACAGACATTAATTTTTTGCCACTTATAAATTCATTATTATTAAAATAATGAAATAATCTATCAATATAATATGAATTGATATTTTTAATAGAGGATAATATCCTACTTGCATTACGTTTATTTAATTTTACATTCTCTCTTGTTGTTAAAAAACAACCAATCACTGAATCATATGATTGACCTAAATGTATGGTTGAAAATTGTTTAGACATAACAAATTCTTGAATGCCACCTAACATAAGTGCTTCATTTCTTGATGTTGTCGTATTTAACACAATACCATTCATCTGATCACCATCAAAATCGGCACCAAAATATTTACAAATAAGTACATTCATACCAATAGAATAAAAATTTGGATTGGTGTCAACTACAATTTTAACAGCACATATAGATGAATATGTTAATGATGGTTGTCTATTAAAATATATAACATCACCATCAATTAAATCTCGATAAACTATATCACCATTTTCTAATACTATATCTCTTGCAAATATTAATGAATATTTTCTATTATTACTTTTTTTAATATATTTTTCAGCACCTGGGTAATTATATATACCATTTTTTACAAATCTCATTAAACGATCTTTGTTTAAATCTGTTACTGTTTCTTCTATTGTCATCTTTTTTGCAAATTTAACAGGTATTCTTATATAATCTAACGGTAACGTCGGATCACATATGATAACACCTCTAAACATACCATGTACACGTCTACCTAATATATTTTTTCTTATTAAACCTTCTTTACTTTTAAATCTTTCTAATATTGCTTTAAAATTATTAATATGTATAGTTTTGCCACTATAACCATTATTTACTTGCTGGCCACCAATTAATAAACTAACAATATAAGCATTTAAATTTTTTATTTTTTCCAAATTATTTTGTTCAATATCAACTGAATCTTGAGTTACTGGAACTATTGTTTCATTTATTTTAATAATTAATTGTATATATGATGTTATTTGGTCATTAATAACTTTATCAGTACAAACTAATCTTAAATCTGGTCTTATTTGATTTGGTGGTATATAAAAATACCTTGTTATTATGTTTTTTGGATGATTATCTATTGATATATTTAATAATTCTAAATCACTAGGTTTAATATTGTTTAACATTGTTTCAATTAAATGTGTATATAAAATTTTTTTGTCATTTTTATCATTTTCATTATTGTTTGAATAATAAATAAATAAATCTTTTTCATTATTTTTAACATAATTTAATAATTGTTTTTTACATGATACGCATTTTTCGTTTTTTTTTAATTCTATTAATTTTTGAATAATAACATCATTATCATAATTCATTTTTTTAATACTTTGCACTACAGTTTTTGAATGTTGTAATGCTGAACAAAATGGACAAAATATTTTTAATATTTTTTTCATATAATTGAAAAATATCGGTTTAATATGTGGGTATTTTAATAAATAATAACCACCATGTCCTAAACATTGTTTTTTTTTATAATTACATGTTAAACATATCATATCATTATCTGTCGAACCTAAATGAAGATCAAATGGTCCTGCTTCAGTCGGAATATTATTTGTATATAAATGTGATTTAATTATACCAACATTAGATAATTTTTCAGTAATTTCATCTGATAATATATTGAATTTTACTTTTTTAATTGTTTCTATATCAATTGTATCATCCATGATTACTGTTTTATTCGTCATTTGTATTATATATTATATAATTGTATTTTTAAAAAAAAAAATCATTTTTTTAATGTTTTTTTATTATACTTAAAATAAATTGCGTGCGTTGTATTCTTTTATTTATTTTAGGGTCATCTGGTGTATTTAATATTATTAATACACTCTCATATATATATCCTTTTAATGTTAATACATTTATATATAAATTATTATATGTTTTTTTTGATATATATTCTGTATTATTATGTGATAAATACCACATTATTTTAGGTATATTATAACTTTCATTATTTTTTGGAATATCGTTTACACTTGTTTCTTTTTTTAAACGTATATTTTCATAAAATATATTCAATATTTGTTCAATTTTATCCCGTATTTTATTAATATTAATATATTCTTCATCACAATTCATTTTAATTTCTTTAATTGATATGTCAATTAATTCTGACCATATACTTATTTTATTTTCATCATTATTTAATTGACATAAATATGGCACCATTAACCTATATAAATCAATTGTTTCATCGTCGTTAAATTTTAAACCTTCGTTTATTCTTATAAATATATTATCAGGTATATCATCAATAACAGACCATTTTGAAACAAATTCTTTATTTTCATATTTTATTTGATTTGACATTCTTTTTTTTTTTATGAATTTAATATCAGCTGTTTTCATAAATTTTTCATTATTATTTATGTAATCAATTATATAAAATTGTATATAATATACAAACATTTTGTTTTTTAATAATATATCTTTATATTTGTATAATAATCGTTGTGTTATTGATCTTATCATATTTTTGTAATTTTTACTTTCATTTATATCAAACGAATTAATTATAACATTCGCATCAACATCACTTTTTTCAAATAATTTATAATATGTTGATATTTCATTTTCATTAAAATTATTTTTATATTCTTCTAAATTAATAACTAAACTTGTATTTCCAGATATATACATATTTAAATTATTATAATTTAATTTATTATTTTGTTGTATTTTTTTATCAATTTCTTCATTATATTCATTTAATATAGGTAATATGAAATCATATATAAATTCATGTCTAAATATAATATTACGTACAAATGTTTTGATTTCTAAATTATCTAAACTAATTGCATCACCTCCTCTAATCATATAATTTAATTTATTATATTCATTTTTATCAATTTTGATTACTTCTTCATCACCACCTTTATATTTAACATAATATTCATAATCAAATGATTCATTCAATTCTTTTTGTAACTCCATTATATATATACTAATTATATATTAATATTATAACACAATTTTAATTTATGTATTATTGTAAATCATTGATTTTTAAATGTTTTATTACAATTAATTATTTTTATAAAAAAAATGAAAATTATTATAATATACTGAACAATATATTATAAAATATTTATATTTTATATTTAATTATATTAAACATGACATCTAACACAACAATTTCACACCAATTTAAAGAATATGAAAAAAATGAAACTTTGTTAATAGAAAATCCACATAGATTTGTAATGTTTCCAATACAATATCCAGAATTTTGGAAATTATATAAAAAACAAATTGCATCATTTTGGACAGTTGAAGAAATCAATTTATCACATGATATGTCTGATTGGGTAAAATTAAATGTTGATGAACAAAAATTTATTAAACATGTTTTAGCTTTCTTTGCCGCATCTGATGGTATTGTTTTAGAAAACTTATCTCAAAAATTTTCTACTGAAATTCAAATCCCTGAAATTAGAGCATTTTATGGTTTTCAAATTGCTATGGAAAATTTGCACTGTGTTACTGGTGATACAAAAATATTAACTAATAATGGATATTATAATATCAAAGATTTAGAAAATACAAATGTTGATATATGGAATGGTAAAGATTTTTCAAATGTAACCATAAAATATACAGGTAATCAAGAAATATATAAAGTTGATTTATCAAATGGAATGTCATTAAAATGTTCACCTGGTCATAAATGGTTAATTCAAACTGGTAATTATAAACATCCTGAACGATGTAAATGTAAAGAAATTGAAACAATTAATTTGAAACCAAATGATATTATTAATAAATATAATACGCCGTTAATTGAATTTCAAAATATTGATGATTTTTTAAATCCATATATACATGGTTTCTTTTGTGGTGATGGTCATTATTGCAATAATTATCCTGTGATTGATTTGTATGGTGAAAAAAAAAAATTATTAAAATATTTTCAATATAATAATTATACCGAAAATGATAAAAAAATACAATTTTATATAACAAAATTCATAAATAAATCAAAATATAATGTACCAATAAATTATAATATAGATATTAGATTACGTTGGTTAGAAGGATTATTGGATGCAGATGGTTGCATTCATTTAAATAAAACAAAAGATGCAACATCAATACAATTAAGCTCAATTCATTTTGAATTTTTACAAAACATCCAATTATTACTGACAACTTTAGGTATTTTATCAAATATTAAATTAAATCATAAAAAACAATATCAATTATTACCTAATAGTGATAATGAATATAAAAAATATATATGTAATGAATGTTATGTTTTATATATCACTTCTTATAATGTAAATAAATTAATTGAAATAGGGTTTTCTCCTAAAAGATTAAATATATTATATTGTAAACGATATATTAAAAAATATCTTAATAATTCAAAATTAATAAGAATAATTAATATTAAAAAAATATCAGATGATGAACCAACTTATTGTTTTAATGAACTAAATGAACATAAAGGTATATTTAATGGTATATTGACTTGTCAAAGTGAAATGTATTCATTATTAATTGATCATTATATAACTGATCCTACTGAAAAAAATAATTTATTTCATGCTATTGATACAATACCTACTATTAAACTAAAAGCTAATTGGGCTTTAAAATGGATTAATAATAATAATTCTTTTGCTGAACGTATTATTGCATTTTGTGCAGTTGAAGGTATTTTATTTAGTGGTTCCTTCTGTTCAATTTATTGGTTAAAAAAACGTGGTTTAATGAAAGGTTTAACATTTTCTAATGAACTTATATCACGAGACGAAGGATTACACACCGATTTTGGGTGTTTAATTTATAATTCATTACATAATAAATTACCACAATCTATTGTACATGATATTATTTTAGGTGCTGTTGATGTTGAAAAACAATTTATATGTGATGCATTATCTTGTGATTTAATCGGTATTAATAAAGATTTAATGTCAACTTATATTGAATATATAGCTGATAGATTGTTAATATCGTTAAATTATGAAAAATTATTTAATTCTAAAAACCCATTTGATTGGATGGAACTTATTTCATTACAAGGTAAAACAAATTTCTTTGAAAGACGTGTCGGTGAATATCAAAAAGCTGGTGTAATGAATGATGTAAATGAAAATATATTAAAACTTGATGATGATGATTATTAAATTTTAATATTTATTTTTTGTTAACTTCATTTATTATATATTCTATATATACTTTTCCTTCTTCTCTTCTTACAAATAAATCTATTTTATCTATCATACCAAACATCATTTCTTTATTACTATATGCTTGATTTATAAGTTCTTTATCTAATAATCTATTATAATTATCACATAATTTTTTATTTGGTTCTAACAATTGATGTGCACATTGTTTAAAAAAATTCTTACATTTTATATCATTTATACTTTTATTATCTTGAAAATATCCTAATATTTTTTTTTTTTCATCTACTACTATTAATTTATGTATAAATATGTCTAATATAAATTTTATTATATTCATTTTGTTTGACAATATATTGATATTATAATCTGGTAAATGGTTTTGTATTTCACTAAAATTTATATTTAAATTATTTATATTAATAATATTTGTTGTATTTTTCGGTTGTAATGAGTATTGTTGTAAAACATATAACTGGTTTCTTAAATCAGTTATAGTTTCTTTTTGTTCTTTTGTTTCTTCTTGAAATTTTTGAATTATATATTCTTTATTTTTTAATTCTTTTTCTTTATTTTCTTTATAAGATATTAGTTCTTGTTCTTTTAATTCTAATTTATGTAATATATCTTTTGCGTTACAACTCATGTTTAATTCGTGTTTATTTTTATCATCTTTACGATTAAATATTTTATTACAATATTTACAATTATATTCTATAATATTAATATTATTATTTTGTTTTTCTTTACATAATTTTGAATTTAAATGTCTTGTTTTATGTTTTTTATATATTAATGTATTACAATATTCACAAATTATTTTATCAGTCATTCTATATAACTATATATATCAATTCATTTTTTCTTATTTAAATCATAATATTAGTTTCCCAATTATCATCCGTCGTTTTCACGGGTGATGGTGATTTTTACATAAGAAAAAACCATGTATATTAAAAAAAAACACTTATTGTTTTTAATATAACTAAAAATATAAAATAAATGACAATATTTTATAAAATTATATGAAAAATTAATGAAAAAAAATAAAAAAATAAAAAAATTTTGACAAGATTTGAAAAAATTTTGACAAATAAAATTTTTATTTTTATTCCAATTCAAAAAAAAATTATAAAAAAAAAAAGTTTATAAAATTTTATATATTTTGATATTGTTGTATTTTACCTATAATATTATAGGTAATGGTAATGTTAATAAAAAAAATTTTATAAAAATTAATCAAGTAATAAATTAATAGCTTTTGCTCTAAGTGGAATACCTTTTTGACTATAACAATCAAATTGTATTCTAATGGATGCACCATAATATAATTTATCAAATAAATCAGGATCATCTTCTAATTTATAAAATAATTCTTTTCTTTTTTGAATAGTCCAATTTGGCACAACATTAAATTCTTTACCGGATAATATTTTTTTTAATTCTTTTCTATCTAATTTTTCTTTATAATCTTTTATACAAGGATCAACAATAAATATAATTGCATCTTTTTCTTTACCAGTTTTACTTGCTGTATATGATATTAATACCATATCTTCATCAATTCTTTTTTTAATTTTTAATACATCATATGAACGACCACCACTTAAATTATATAACCCTAAACCAGATCTAATTACCAAACCTTCATATTTATTATTTTCTACATAATATTTATATAATTTTTTTATATCATTTTCATTATGAACCTGATGTGTTTCTACTAATTTAATATTTTTTAATTGATTCTCACCCGTTTGAAACATGGTGTTTAACAATGATAATCTATCATTATATGTCATTTTAATAGATGGATAAAATACATCAAAAATATGATATTCAAGTGTTTCTTTATTAGACCTTGATCTAGCAATTGAATTAATTTCTTCTAATGGCACACCATGTTTATATAATTCACCATCTAAATATAATTTACTATTATCGATTTCATTGCCATTAACATAAAAAACTTCTTTTAACATTTTTGATAATTCATATATTAAATAATCTTTTTTTGGAAATATTTTTTTTTGCCTTGACCACATAATTTCATTATTATATAATGCCCTTAAACCATCTGATTTTTTTTGTATATAATAATAATCTTTAGTAAAATCAATACGTTTATCTTCATAAATGTGTAATAACATAGGTGCATACATTTTTATTTTTTGTTCATCGCTGCAACATTTATCATCATCATTATTATCA
>CERI01284315.1_pt1 | contig 27865 bp, 20 predicted proteins | sample 350261 | NCBI WGS metagenome assembly CERI01 (sample SAMEA2620979, study PRJEB7988) | marine metagenome | isolation source: saline water (ENVO:00002010), including
AAGTGTTTGTAATGTTAGTTATATAAAGTATGTGTAAAGATGAACTTTAGTATAATATATTACTAATATCTTTTATTGTTAATATGAGGTTATTAGCTGTTAGTTTTGATGATATGGTTATTATGGAGTTGTTTTTAGCAAAATATATTGATAGGGTAAACTTATGGGGTCAGACCCATTTTTCCTAATTAATGATATAATTAAGTTTTAGCCAAGCTAATCACCACCACCCTCTTCGCTCCCTTTTTCTTTAATATTTTAGCGCAATTTTCAACAGTTGCACCTGTTGTTATAATATCATCAAGCAAAAAAATTGTTTTATCTTTAATTTGATCGAGATATTTTTTATTAATAATAAAAGCCTTTTTAACATTAGATAACCGCTCTTGACCCCTTAATTTGGCTTGGATTTTAGTATTTTTGACCCTAAAAATTAAATCTCTAACTAATTTTGGTTTATTATTTAGCAAATTCATTAATTCTAAACATATGAGCAATGATTGGTTGAATCTTCTTTCTTTAAGCTTTTTAAAATGAAGTGGCACTGGCACTAAAATATCATCATTAGCTATTATATCATTAATTTTTGGTGCTAAAATTTTAGCTATTTTTTTGGCAATATAGAATTTATCTTGATATTTTAAATCGCTAATAATTTTTTTTATAATATAATTATAGCGAAAAATAGTTATTACCTTGTCGTAATTTGGTTTTTTAACAAGGCATTTAGAACATAATGGCTGCATGTTAATTATTTCTACCTCAAAAGGATAAGAACATATTGGGCATTTAGGATCAGTTATAAATTGCAGCTTTGGCCAACAATCATTGCAAAATAAAGCTTCACGATTTATAATTACTTCACAATTAAGGCAATGATTAGGAAAGATAAAATCAAATAAAATATTTAGGGTTTTTTTAAGTAATGACAATTTTCAATCGCAAATTATTAAGAATAAATCAAGCACGAATAATAAATAATTTTGCTGATTATAATTTCATTTACCATGAAATTATCTCAAGAATTAAAGAAAATATCTCATTAATTAGCAATAGAAACTTTAATAGCATCTTAAAATTAGGAATTTTAGATGACTACCAGCTAGATATAAATGCTGATTTAATAATAAATACCTCTTTATTTAAAAATAAATTTTGTCATATTATTTGCGATGACCAACATCTTGCTTTTAAAACAAATAGTTTCGATTTAATAATCAGCAATCTTAACTTGCAATTTATAAATGATATTGATGAATTTATCAAACAAATTTATTATCTTTTAAAAAAAGATGGCATATTTATTGCTTCATTTTTTGGCGAAGAAAACCTTAAAGAGCTCAATCATGCAATGCAAATTAGTGAAAATGAAATTTATGGTGGTGTTTCACCACGCCTTCCTCCAACAATAGACGTTAAAAGCGCTGCCATGTTACTACAAAAATATGGCTTTAAAAATTCTACATCAACCCATGAAAAATTATCAGTATCATATAAAAACGCCAAATCCTTGCTAAAAGATATTAAATATATGTCTTTAGGCAATATTATGAATAAAAAAACCAATAAATTCTTCACTAAAACGCTGCTCAAAAAAGTTATTGCTAATTATCACCATTTATATGAAAATAATAATCAAATAAATGCCACTTTTGAAGTAATAATCATGATAGGAACCAAAATTTAGCCAAATGCAAAAATTATATATGAAAACCTATGGCTGTCAGATGAATGTATATGACTCTGACAGAATGCAAGATTTAATGATATCTACAGGATATCAAAATAGCGAAACTCCAGATGATGCCGATATGATAATCATTAATACTTGTCATATTAGAGAAAAAGCATCTGAAAAATTATTTTGCGATTTAGGTCGCCTCAAACCATTTAAAAAGGCAAAAAAAGCAAAGGGCCAAGATATGATTATTGCTGTTGCTGGTTGCGTAGCTCAGGCTGAAGGCGAAGAAATATTCAAAAGAGCCCCTATTGTTGATATTATTGTTGGCCCTGAAAGCTATCAAACATTACCAGATTTGGTCGGCAAAGTCAAAAGAGAAAAATCAAAACAATTAAATCTTGATTTTATTGCAGATAACAAATTCGATAATTTAGTATCGCCCGTCAATGGTGCTAAATTCAGCTCATTTGTTACCGTTCAGGAAGGTTGTGATAAATTTTGTACATTTTGCGTTGTGCCATATACTCGAGGTGCTGAATTTTCTAGACCCGCAGATGATATTATCGATGAAGTAAAAAAACTATCTGATCAAGGCGCTGTTGAAATTTATCTATTAGGGCAAAATGTTAACGCCTATAATGATGGCAAAAATTCTCTTGCGGATCTGATAGCTAAAATTGCCAAAATTAATGAAATTAAAAGAATTCGCTACACTACATCTCACCCCAGAGATATGAGCGAAAACCTAATAAAAGCCCATGGTCAAATTGATAAATTAATGCCTTTTTTACATTTACCTATCCAATCTGGCTCAAATAATATCTTAAAAGCGATGAATCGCAAACATACTCATCAAGACTACCTTAAAATTATTGATAAATTGCGCGATAATTGCCCAGAAATTGGCTTATCTTCAGATTTTATAGTAGGATTTCCTGGAGAAAGTGACCAAGATTTTCAAGATACTTTAGATCTAGTAGAAAAAATCAATTTTGCACAATGCTATTCTTTTAAATATTCTCCAAGACCAGGCACACCTGCAAGCGAGTCGCATATTCAAATTGACGAAAAAATAAAAGAAGAAAGACTATCAATATTACAATCACTTTTAACAAAGCAGCAAATTTCTTTTAACCAAAAATATGAAAACCAAATTATACCAGTTTTATTTGAAAAAATTGCCCCTAAATCATCCAAAAACTCATCTAATATAAGCATCCTTGGAAAATCTCCGGCTTTGCAATCTGTAATTTGCGAAATAGCAAATAGCGACAATATTAGCAACTATATTGGCAAAATAATCAATGTTAAAATTATCAAATCCAGACCCAGTAGCTTAATTGGAAAAATATTGGATATCTGATAATTTAACACTACATAATTGCACATCTTTGTCTACAACCATCTCTGTCCCCTATTTTTGTATAAAGAATAATGATTTTATTAGATCAGCACGTCTCTCTAAATCACTTATAATATCAATAGCCCCTTAAAAAAAAGCTTTTTTATTATTACTTATAGCTTCTTGACTAGAATTATCACAAGCTATTATATCATAAAAAATAATATCCTTATCATTTTTTTACTTTAATGCAAATATTTTTTTAATCTACAGCTTAATCATCTTCATTAAACATTCTTAATTCAGCTAATCTTTGTTGTTTTTTTGCTTCTTTATCTGCCTCTATTCTATTATTTTCTGCTTCAATCAAGGCCTCAAAGATTCTGATTATTATTTCATTTTTTTCAAGATTGCTATATTTATTATATGTGGCTGCAAATATATCTCGCACTTTTTTATCACTAGCTAATAATTGAGTAATTTCAATATTATTTGTAAAATCAAGATTAATTATTACTGAATCATCGCCATGTTTTAATAAAAATTGCTTTTCATCTTTACTCATAATATGAAGCATATCTATTTCTTGATCACTCATATGAAGTATTTGCTCATAAAATATTTGTTCAACATCAGATATATCGTAATCAGGATATATTATCTTTGATGTAAAATGACCAATAATATTTTTATTCATCTTGCTTTGAGCAATTTTATTACCTTCAAAAGCACTAAAAATTGCCACACAGTTTTTCTCTTTAAATCTTGTAAGCATGGCATCAATTTTTGGCGACATAATTGGATTATCTAACAACTCCCACGCTTCGTTAAACACCACAATTGCTGGGTTAGAATCTAATTGCTGCTCTATTTTATATAATAAATAATCAATAATTGGTATTAATAGCGCCTTTTTTTTGATAATATTAGTTAAATCAAATGCGATAATATTATCATTCCAATTTATTTCTTCATTATTATCAAAAATCTTACCAAATGCTTTTTCATATATATTTAAGAAATGCTGATATATATTTTGAGTTTCTTGGCAATTAAAGCATTCTATTGCCGACTTCAAATTATCAGCCCTAGATTGGTATATTTTTTTTACAATATTATTTATATTTGCTAGCTCTTTTTTAATATTGTCATTTTTTGCCAATATAGCAAGATTATAAAAAAACTGACCTAAATATTTAGCATCATCTTTATTATTAAGGGATTTGATAATATTAATTTTTAAATCCTGCTCATCTTCATTATTACTGGCTGATAATTTATAATATTTACCATCAATAAGATTTATAAAGCATTTTGCAACCTGATCAAAATCAAAATAAAATATCTTAGGCTTAAATCTTAGTGACTGAATTATTAAAAAATTTAATAAAACAGATTTTTGTAAGCTTGCATCTCCTAGGATCATACTATGACCCTCATCTTTTTCATGAAAGCTAAAAAAATAAGGGGTATTAATTATTGTGTGCAGTACAGCTGTTGCAGGTCCCCAATAATTTTCATTAATTGTGCCAGCAGGAAAATTATAAAGTGCAGCAAATCCTGCTATTTGATGAATATCAATTGTTTTTTGCCTTCTAATAAATGCAAAATTGCCAGGCAATTGCGACCAATAGCAATGTTCAGTGAAGATATTTTCTCTAATTGCAACTATGCCAAGATCATTAAATCTTTCATAAAGGCTAACTATATCATTTTCTAACTCTTTTTTTTCATCGCTAATAATCATTATTGTAGTTTGCAATTCACCATAATCAGTAGCTAAACCATGCTTATCTTCAACTATATTATCTAAATCAAGAATTAATTTTAAATCATTATCATTACTGACATTTAATATGTAATCTTGATATTGATAATTTTCAAGATCCTTGCCATGCTGAATAAAGTCAAATGACTGCGTAACTATAAATTCAAATGGTAATTGCAATATCATATCAAGTTGAGAACTAATTATCTCACTATATTCTTTGATTGATATCATTGCAGCATAATTTTTATTATTCTTGCCCACAACTTCAAGATCATAATCACCAAATGCTATTTTATGAGTTGATAATTCATGAGAAATATCATTATATGATAGCGGATATCTTTCTTCATGTAGATTTATTATCTTGCCAAAAAATCTTAAATGTTCAGAATATAATATTCCATCCCACTCTTTTATGGTTAATAACTTTGCTTTATAGCTTTGAATATCGTTAAGAATTTTTGATGTTAAATCGCTTAATTTATTTAAAGCTTGTTCAAGTTTTGAATTATGAAAACTTCTTGTTGCCCTATATGTAATAGAACGAAATAATGATTCAAAATTTGTTACCGATGTATCAACCCCCTCAATAATAACTGAAATATAAAGCTCATTAACATATTGAGACTCCCAGCTATTTTCTTTATTCCAAATTTCATTCACATATTTTGGAAATCCACCACCAAATTTACCCTCTGGTATTATGTTCTTTTTTCTCCTAATTGTTGTAAACCATAATGCAAAATCATTATCATTAACATTATTTAATAAAGAATTTCTAAGAGACTCTCTAAGTGTCATTATTTCTGTAGCAACAGATTCATGAAAGCCAGTTATTCGAATAATTTGCATTAATTCGCCATCTTTGGTCAATATTGTCTCAGGGTTGTAATGGCAAACATAAGGTATAAAATTTACATCAGGTATCTTTACATCAATCTGACTTGTTGATTTTCTTTTTTTTCTTATTGTCATTATTTTAATTATTTATCTAATTCACGAGAAAAAATATTAGATAATTCGACTGAAAAATTACCACCCATTTCATAAAGTCTATTAATACGTGCAATAAATATGTTATAAAAAAACACAGCAGGAATTGCCACAAATAGACCAATTCCAGTAGCTAATAATGCCTCAGCAATTCCTGGAGCAACAACTGCAAGACTCGTATTTTTCATTAAGGCAATAGATTGAAAAGAATTCATTATACCCCAAACAGTGCCAAATAATCCAACAAAAGGTGCAGATGACCCAATTATTGCCAACATATTGAGCCCTATTTCTAGCTTTTGAATCGATCTATTAATTGAAACTGACATGACCCCATTTAGCCTTTCTTTTAATGATAATTTTCTTGAACCAGTTTTATCCATTATTATAGCCTTGATGTCGTTTTTTTTCCACTCTCTCATAGCTGATAAAAATAGCCTGGAATGAATATTATTATTGTTTGATTTTGCATTTTTAAATAATTCTTCAATATTTTTTATCGCAAAATCCATCTCAAATCTTTCACACCTTCTTTTAACTAATTTAATCCTAATAATTTTTTCTAATATAATTGACCAAGAAAAAATAGAAGCAACTATAAGGGCAATCATAATTGATTTTACAACTATATCAGCCTCATTAAAAAGAGCTATAAAAGAGTAGTTAAAATTATTGATCATATATTATTCAATTGGTATTATTTCTCTCTTACCTGAAGTTGAAGGTGCAGTTACTATCCCTTCTTGCTCCATTTGCTCTACTAATGTTGCAGCTTTATTATAGCCAATTCTTAGCTGCCTTTGTATATAACTAATTGAAACTCTATTATCTCTTCTAACAATTGCTACTGCCTTACTATATATATCTTGTGAATCAGAATCAACATTTGAAGAGCCATTACTAACTTTATTTGATAAAATATCTTCGCTATCAAATGATATTTCTTCTTCATCTTGATTGCTATAATCTTGATTTTTGATAAAATTAACAATATCTTCAATTTCTTTATCTGAGCAAAATGGTCCATGAGCTCTAATCATCTTGCTACCACCAGACATATATATCATATCACCTTGACCCAATAATTGCTCAGCACCTTGAATTCCAAGAATAGTTCTACTATCAATTCTTGACGTAACTTGAAATGATATTCTTGTTGGAAAATTTGCCTTAATAACTCCAGTAATAACATCAACTGATGGTCTTTGCGTGGCCATTATAATATGAATTCCAGCAGCTCGAGCCATTTGTGCTAATCTTTGAATTGAGCTCTCAATTTCCTTACCAGCTACTAGCATCAGATCCGCCATTTCATCAACTATTACAACAATAAATGGCAGTTTTTTTGGCTCAAATGATATCTCTTCAATTATAGGCTTTCCAGTTGTTGGATCAAATCCAGTCTGAACTTTTTTAGTTAATTTTTGACCTTTTAATGCTGCTTTTTGCGCTTTTTCATTATATCCTGCTATGTTTCTTACCGCAAAACTAGACATTAATCTGTATCTTTCCTCCATTTCAGCTACAACCCATTTTAATGCAACAACCGCTTTAGCTGGCTCAGTAACCACTGGCGACAATAAATGAGGAATACCATTATATATTGATAACTCCAACATCTTAGGGTCAATCATAATAAATTTACATTCATCAGGGGTTAGTTTAAATAATAGTGACAAAATCATAACATTAAGACCGACTGACTTTCCAGATCCAGTAGTTCCTGCAATTAATAAATGAGGCATTTTTGCTAAATCAGAAATTACTAATTCGCCACCTATATTTTTACCAAGTATCATTGGTAAATAAAAATCAGAAATTTGATATTTTTTCGATTCAATTAACTCTTTAAGAAATATCATCAGTCTTTTTGGATTTGGCAACTCAATACCAATTGACGTCTTGCCTGATATAACTGCGATTCTAGCTGATATTGCACTCATAGATCTAGCAATATCATCTGCTAGACCAATAATTCTTGAAGCTTTTGTTCCAGCCGCAGGTTCAAACTCATGCAATGTTACAACAGGTCCCAATTGAACACCTATCATTTTGCCATATACTCCAAAATCTTCTAATACCTTAAGAAGAGCTTCAGATTGTCTTTGAGTTACAGCCTTACTAATTGTTTTATCTTTATTTTCTGCCGATCTATCAACTAAAAGATTTATATCTGGCAAAATATATCCTGTATTTTTTTGTAAAATAATTTTACTAATTGACCTTTTGGAAGATTTATCATTATGTGATTTAATATTAATTAAGTTCGCACCATCTTCTATTTCTTCAATATCTTCTTCAATTTCAATATTAATTTTTTTCTTAGCAATTTTTTTAGTCACAAATATATATATTTTATTAGCTATATATCTAGATCTGTGCCATGATATTCTGAAAAAATATCTCCAATCTTGCCATTTAATATTTAATATAATGGACAAGCTGGTAATAAATAAGGCAAATGTGATAAGAAATAATGACAATTTATTGATATATAAATATTTGTGAGATAGCACATAATCAAGAATAAAAACCCCATTTACCCCACCAAGAGATGAAAAACTCCACCAATTAGGAGTTGGTATTATTGATAAAACCATTGATAAATTCAATATACAAAATGGGGTGATAATTATCTTAATTAATATATTGGAAATAATACCCTTATGAAGCATCTTTACCCCAAAATAAAGTAGAATAATACTTAATATAAATGATGATAATCCAAAAAGTTGAAATGATAAATCTGCAATATGAGACCCAAATAATCCCATAATATTAAAAACCTCTTTATTTGTCGATACACTATTAAATGACGGATCAGAATAGTTAAATGAAATTAAAGATGTTACATAAATTAGTGATAAGGATAATAAGCAAAATCCGATAGTTCGATTTAGGGATTGCATTAATATATATGAATTTTTCTCCTTAAGCATTTTATTCAATAGGTATTACTGGAATTTGTTTTTTTTGGCCATTTTCTGTATTTTGATCATCTTTAGAGTTGTTAATTATTGTTTTCTTTGCCTCATTCATAAATATTGAAGGAATAATTGAGTAAATATCTGTTTTTTCATTATTTGAATTATAACTATTATTTTTTGATCCTGATTTATCTTGTATTTTATCTCTTGATTTATCAAAAATTTTATTAAACGATTTTGAACTAATATCCTTATTATTATTTGCACTATTTGATGAATATTTAACATTTTTTGAACTTGGCTCTTTATTGTAATATATTACTTTACTTTCACCACTACTATCCGTAGCTTGCCTTGATATATAAAAATTATGCACATTGCTATTAGAACTAATTTCTTGTTTAGAATCATCATTATTTTTAGGCATTTCTTCAGATTCTTGCTCAATATTGTATCCCTTTACAAGATCTGATATTATTTTATTTCTTGTTTGATTATATTCAGCTTCTCGAAGCTTTCTTTGTTCTGAAATCTTTTTTTTCTTTAATTCATTTATGATGTCATATTCCTTTTTAAAATCTTGTAATTTGTAGCAATTATTATTATAATAACATGAATCATCTCCACAATCGCAGCCATATGTAATTGCCATGGTGCAAAATCTAAATTTAGAAAATTTAGGCATACAGCTATCTACACATCCATTACCAAATTTACGCCAGACACCATTTGCTTGATGACATAATTTACGATTATCGTAACTATCATCAACATTACCACTAGCAAAGATATTATTATTAGTGACAATAAAAAATGATAATGATATGATTAGCTTTAAGATAAGACGCATAATATGTTAATTTATAATTTTTTGAACAAATTATCAATTTCATTTATAATTTTATCCCCCATCTCATTGCAAGAAATTGATGAAGTTTGCAAATTATTAATATCAGATGTTCTAAATCCTTGATTAAGGACATTTTCAATAGCATCTTCAATTATTTTGGCCTCAATATCAAAACCAAATGAATATTTCATCATCATGGCAAAGCTCATTATGGTAGCTATTGGATTTGCCTTATCTTGATTAGTAATATCTGGAGCGGAACCATGAACTGGCTCATATAAAGCATATTGCTTATTATTATCTTGCTTAACTCCAAGAGATGCTGATGGTAACATTCCAAGAGAGCCAGTAAGCATTGAGGCGGTATCGGATAATATATCACCAAACATATTACCCGTAACAATAACATCAAATTGCTTAGGATCTCTAACTAACTGCATTGATGCATTATCAACATACATATGACTTAAATTAATATCTTTATATTCATTACTTCCAATATCACTAACTATATTTCGCCACATTTCAGTAGTTTCAATAACATTTGCCTTATCAATTGAGCATAGTTTTTTTGACCTTAATTGCGCCATATCAAATGCTACTCTTGCAATTCTTTCAACCTCTTTAGAGTTATATGTCATAGTGTTAAAACCATATAAAGAGCCATCTTCAAGCTTTTTTACTCCTCTAGGAGTGCCAAAATATAAATCACCAGTCAATTCTCTAATGATCATAATATCTAGATTTCTGATAATTTCAGGCTTCAAAGTTGATGCATCAATTAAAGCATCAAATACTTTTGCTGGCCTTAAATTAGCAAATAAATCAAGCTCTTTTCTAATGCCAAGCAAACCTCTCTCCGGTCTAACGCTATAATCTAAAGACTCCCATTTAGGACCGCCAACCGCTCCTAGCAATATTGCGTCACTATCCTTAGCTAAATTCAGTGTTTCATTAGGAAATGGATTATTATATTGATCATAAGCAACACCCCCAAGTAAAGCCTGCTCAGTTACAAAATCCTTGTCAGAATTATTATTTAAATATTTTATTATTTTTTCTACCTGAGATACTACTTCAGGACCAATACCATCACCAGGAATTAATAGAATTTTTTTTGCCATAATTATTTATTTTAAATTTAGCTCATTTAGCAATTTATCTTTTAGCTCAATATTTTTATCATTAAGCCACTTATCTTGCTCTTTATCAAATGAAAAATAGTCAGCACCACTAATTGGTGAAGAAAACCAGATTTTCTTATTACCAGAATTGCGATTAATGACATATTTTTGAGAATTATCGATAATTTCTATTTCCAAAATACCGTCATTATATTCAATATCAAGTGAAGAATTAATATCTCGCTCCTCAATATTATGGGCAATATTTTCTAAAGTATTTTCACTTAAAAATATAAATTCTGAATCATTCATTTTAGGGATATAGTTTTTTAATTGTCCAACCTTTATTATTTCTATAATAAACTTCTCTTTTATGAATTCTATAATCGCCCTCTTGCCAAAATTCAATTAAATTAGGAACAATTCTAAATCCCGACCAAAAAGGTGGTCTTGTAATTTCTTGATCTTGAAATTCTTTACTAACTTCGTCTAATCTTTGCTCAAAATCTGACCAGCAAGACATTTCACTAGATTGTTTTGATGCCCAGGCACCAATTTGACTACCTCTTCTGCGTGAAGAAAAATAATCATCCGACTCTTTTTGTGTCATTAATTCAGCACTACCCTCAATTCTAATTTGATATCCTAATTCATACCAATAGAAACATAATGCAGCTTTATTATTTTGCAGTAATTCTCTACCCTTTTTACTGGTTAAATTGGTAAAAAAACAAAAACCATTTTGATCAAATTTTTTTAATAAAACCATTCTTAAAGATGGCTGCATATTTTCGTTAATTGTGGCAATTGACATTGCAGTAGGCTCTAATATTTTACTATTTGACTTGGCTTTTTCAAACCATGATTTAAATTTATTAAAAGGTACTGAATTTGAACAATAGTTTGACTCAGTTTTTTTCATAATTTAAATTATTTTTGATAAATTAATAGAAATATTTATGAAATATTTTTTCCGCTTTGCAGTAATAACTATAATTGCAATCATACTTATAAGACCTTATAATTTTTTTTGCAACAAAACTAATCTTTGCCAAGGAATTATTTTTGCAAAATACATCCCTTCATATAATATTGGTACAAAAAAAATTGAAATTAATTTTACTGCTAAAAACACCAATAAGGATTTAACATTTAAATCAGAAAAAAACTCAATTAAAACAGTTACTGGTAAAAAAAATATTGTTAAATTTTATATTAAAAATAACTCTTCAACAAACAAAACAATTAAATTTAGAATCAAATATAATGTTAGCCCAAAAGATTATTCTCAATATATAAAGCTTTACCAATGTTTATGCGCCAAATCATATTTATTAAAACCAGGAAAAGAAATAGTTAATGAAGTTATATTCTCAATCAAAAATAACTTTGATAATATTTTAAATAATAATCAAAATAATATTAATCTAATTTATGAAATAATTGAAAGTTAAAAATTTTAATTTCAACATTCTATAATTAAATTAATTATATATAGGAATAATTTACATTAAATGAAAAAAATAAAGAAATTTTCAAAATTTATTATAATATCATCATCTTTATTTTCATTAGCATTACTTATTAGCTGCGTTGCAATTTTTAACTATTATGCTAAAGATCTACCAAATTATCAGCAGTTAAAAGAATATCAGCCAATGATAACAACTAGAATTTATGCTGCAGATGATAGCCTGATCACTGAATTTTCAAAAGAAAAAAGAATATTTATACCCATTGAATTAATACCAAAAAATGTCATTAGTGCATTTTTAGCGGCTGAAGATTCTGAATTTTACAATCATCCAGGAATAGATATTAAAGCTATCATTAGAACAGCTTATAAAAATATTTCAGCATCAATTAATAATAGATCATCACTTGGAGGCGCTTCAACCATTACTCAACAAGTTGTGAAAAACTTTTTACTTACTCGTGATAGAACAATTGAAAGAAAAATAAAAGAAGCAATTCTAGCAATTAGAATGACCCATAATTTTACCAAAGATCAAGTACTTGAATTATATTTGAACCAAATTTATCTTGGATCTGGTGCATATGGCATTGCTGCTGCTGCACAAAGTTATTTTGACAAATCAATAAATGATCTCGAAATTGAAGAAATTGCACTACTTGCAACACTTCCAAAAGCACCTTCCAAACTTGATCCAAGAAAAAATCAATCCAAAGCCAAAATAAGAAGAGACTGGGTAATATCACGAATGGTTGATGAAGGATATATTAGCGAAATTGAAGGTCAAATAGCATCACAAAAGCCAATTATCCTAACTGGTAAAATTGACACCACAATAACTCAAGCTCATTTCTTTGCTGACTCTGTTAAGAAAAAATTAACCGATATGTATGGATCTGATAATGTCTTTGAAGATGGAATTGCTGTTAAAACAACTCTTGACCCCAACATGCAAATTATTGCACAAAATGCCTTGCAAAAAGGTCTCGAACAATATGATATGAATCATGGCTATAGAGGGCCATTAACAAATATTGATTTATCTCAAAATTGGCAACAGCAATTAGTCGACTTCGACATTGAAAAATTACATAATGACAATTGGATCAAGGCCATAATTACCAAGATTCATGATGATAAAGTAGAAATCAGCACCTATAATCAAAATAAAGGTATAATATTATTAGAAACTACCAAATGGGCTCAAAAATATATCAACATTAATGAAAAAGGCGAGGAGCCAACTAAAATGAGTGACATATTTCAAAAAGGAGATGTTATATTAGTTGCCAAAAGTAACAATAATCAAATTATCAATAATGAGCAATGCTATAATTCAAAAATCGAAGATATAAATAAAAATTGTCCAATAATTTATGAATTAAAGCAAATACCAAATGTTAATGGCGCCTTTATTGCAATGGACCCTCACACTGGTAGAATATTAGCAATGTCTGGTGGCTATATTGATGCTAAAAATCAATTTAATAGAGCAACTCAAGCATATCGCCAGACTGGTTCAACAATGAAAACATTTGGCTATTTATCAGCTCTAGAGGAGGGTTTCAACCCGGCCTCAATTATAATTGATGAAGAAATATCTCTAGATCAAGGCCCTGATTTACCTCCATATAAACCCACAAATTACTCTGGTAAATTTTATGGACCAACAACATTAAGAATTGGCCTAGAAAAATCAAGAAATGTCACAACTGTTAGATTGGCACAACAAGTAGGTTTAGATAAGATTGCTCAAACTGTTAAAAAATTTGGCCTTAGCAAAAATCCAGAAGAAATATATTCATTAGTTTTAGGATCTAGTGAAACAAATCTGATAAAAATTGCCACCGCCTATTCAATGATAGTCAATGGCGGCAAGAAAATAAACCCACAAATGATAGAAAAAATTCAAGATCGCAATGGTTTGATAATTTATCGTCGCGATAATAGAGAATGCAATAATTGCCTTACTGAATATGAAAATATACTAAATAGTGGCGTACCTTTTATTGAAGATAATAAAGAGCAGATAATTTATCCAGCAACTGCATTTCAAACTACTTATATGCTTCAAGGTGTTGTTGAAAGAGGAACTGCTAGAAGGGCTCTACAAATAGGAAAAATAATTGGCGGCAAGACTGGTACCACCAATAATTCTATAGATTCATGGTTTGTTGGATTTACCCCTGATCTTGTTGCAACCGTTTATGTTGGATATGACGCCCCTAAAAGCCTTGGAGAAAAAGAGAGTGGTTCAACAATTGCCCTACCTATATTTGTTGATTTTATGAAAAAAGCATTAATAGACAAGCCATCAACACCTTTTAGAACTCCTAATAGCGTTAAATTTATCAAAATTGATAGAAATACCGGTAAAGTTGCAACTACTATTACACCAAAAGAAAATATCTTTTTTGAAGCTTTTAAAATAAATGAAAATATTAAAAGAGAAGATGAATATGTTGATGAAAGTGAAGTTGATGATGAATTTTTTATGGAACAAAAAGATAATTCAGCCCCTTCGGGCATTTATTAAAAGCAATATTATTACTAAAAATTACTATTTACATAATACATCCAATATTGTAAATTAATATTTTTACTAAATTTTACTCAACTTAAAATGTGTGGTATTGTTGGAGTAGTTGGTAGCGCTAAATCAGTTACCCAGACTCTTGAGGGGCTTAAAAAACTAGAATATAGAGGCTATGATTCCGCTGGTATTTGCACAATTACAAATAATGACTTTACAATCATTAAAGAAAAAGGCAAAATACAAAACCTCAAAAACTCAATAAATCAAAATAATGTTAATTCAAATATAGCTATTGGTCATACAAGATGGGCAACTCATGGAATACCAAATCAAGTAAATGCCCACCCTCATAGATCAAATAACTTTGCCGTTGTTCATAATGGTATTGTAGAAAATTATCAAGAACTTAAAAAAAAATTAAATCGTAAAAAATCTATATTTTTGAGCGATACTGACACTGAAGTAATTCCCCACTTAATAGAATATTATTTTAATAAAGAGCAAAATATTAGAAAGGCCCTTATCAGATCATGCCAAGACATAATAGGCACATATGCCATTGCAGTTCTTGATAAAAATCAACCAGATACTATATATATAGCTAAAAAAGGATCTCCTTTAATTTTAGGAGTCACTGATAATATTAAATTTATTTCATCTGATTATTTAGCTTTTGGACAATATTGCAATAAAATAATCACTTTTGAAGATAATGATTTTGCTGAAATAACCCCTGATAAAATTTCAATTTTTGATATTAATAATAACAATATTAGCCGCAAGATTAAAACATCTAATTTTGACAATAACTCTATCAGCAAAGATGGCTATGATCATTTTATGCTCAAAGAAATATATGAACAGCCACGAGTAATTGAAGAAACATTGCAAACCTATATTAACCCAATTAATAATACTATAAATTTAACTAATTATTCTTTTAAAATTTCAAACATTAATTCTATAACCATTATTGCCTGCGGCACTTCTTACTATGCCGGATATATAGCCAAATACTTAATAGAAGAATTAGCTCAAATTAAAGTTAATATTGAAATTGCCTCAGAATATCGTTATAGCAAAATTATCAAAGATAATAAAAATCTGGCAATTTTTATTTCACAATCTGGAGAAACAGCAGACACACTTGCCGCCCTCAAATATGCCAAACAAAATAAATTAAAAACATTATCATTTGTAAATGTCGCTCATAGCTCTATAGCTAAAATATCTGACAGTGTTATTAGGACGCTTGCTGGACCTGAAATTGGTGTCGCCTCCACAAAAGCATATAGCGCACAAATTGCAGCACTTTATTTATTTGCCTTAGATTTTTCTTTTAAAAAAAACAAAATTAATAATACGCAATTATCAAATCTAATTGACAATATTTTTGAATGCGGCATTAGAATGCAAAATATCCTAGAAAATGATACTTTAAAAAATATCAAATTAATTGCCAAAAAACTCTCCAAATCTTCTAATGCATTATTTATTGGTCGCGGATTATCCTATATAAACTCACTTGAAGCTTCTCTTAAATTAAGAGAAATTTCCTACATTAATTCTCATGGTATTGCTGCTGGAGAATTAAAACATGGCACAATTGCCCTTATAGATAAAAAGCTACCAGTAATTGTAATCGCACCTCGCAATCCAAATAATGAATTATTTGAAAAAACCTTCTCAAATGCCAGCGAAGTTAATGCCAGAAAGGGAAATATTATAGCTATAAGCGACAATATTGGTCTTAAAAAATTTAAAAATATTACCTCAAAAACAATAGAAATACCAACCATCAATAACTCAATTGAAGAAATATTATTACCAATAATTTACCTTCAATTATTATCTTATTACTGCGCTTTATACCGCGGCAATGACATAGATCAACCAAGAAACCTTGCCAAATCTGTAACTGTTGAATAATAAATTTTAATCAGCACTCCAATCAATTACATCTAAAGATTAAATTACTATTTTACAAGATCTTTATTTTGATAAAAATATAAATTTATATCAAAAAGCCCTTTATAATTATTGTAAAGATGGCTTTTAATATTATTTCTTTAAAGCTGAAAATATTGATTTAACCAAACCCTTTGGTTTATCACTAGATTGATTATTCTTATATCTTTTCTTGTTGTTTTTATTTCTTCTATAGTTCTTTTTATAGTGATTTTCATTGTGATTTTCATTGTTATCATTATTATGTGAATGATCTTTATAGAAATCTTTTTCAATGTTGCTTCTATTAATTTTGCCAGATTCTACTTTCATTTCTAGCTCTCTTGACTCTTCTTCTGAAAGACCTTTACGCTTTTTAATTTGAAAACCACTAACACCAACCTCATCATGACAATGCATAAATATATGAATACCATAATTTTTTTCAGTGTGTTGAATCTCTTTTCTTTTAAAATTCATCATATAAGCAATGGTTTCAGCTGAGCTATAAATATAAATGACATTAGCCTGCTTATCATTACATGCATGTCTAATTGCCCTCAAAATACTAACGGCAATAATTTCAACAGACCTTGTAAATCCAGTACCAGAACATGATTTACACGTCTCAGTTATAGACTCAAAAAAACTAGCAGCCAATCTTTGCCTAGATAATTCAAGCAAACCAAAAATACTTATTCTGCCTAATTGAATTCTTGCCCTATCATCTTGCAACTCATCTCTTAGAGCTCTTTCAATATTTCTTCTATTTTTTGCATCATTCATATCGATAAAATCGATCACCACAAGTCCAGCTAGATCTCTTAGACGAAGTTGCCTAGCAACTTCTTTTACCGCTTCCAAATTTGTATTTAATGCCATATCTTCAACTGCACTATCCTTATTTGACCTGCCAGAATTAACATCAATAGCAACTAGCGCTTCTGTATGATCAATTACTATTGAACCTCCCGATTTCAAGCTAATTTCCTTATCATATAATTCATTAATTTGTTGCTCAATCCTTAAACGGTTGAAAATAGGAACTCGATCATTATATAATTTAATGTTTTTACAAGGACCTGCAATGCTCAATTTAGCAAAATTCAAAACTGAATCATAAGCTTCCTGACCTTCAATTATCACCTCTTTTGTATCTTCATCATAAATATCTCTTATTGATTTTCTAATAATATCATCTTCGGCATGAATAAATGTTGGAGAGTTAGAGTTTTCAACAACATCTTGAATTGTAGACCATAATTTATCGAGATATTCATAATCTCTTTTAATTTCTTCTAACTTTTTTCCTACTCCAGCAGTTCTAATTATAATAGATTGACTATTGGGAATTTCTAATTCTTTAACAATTGAGCGCAGATGCTTTCTATCGCGAAAATTTTCAACCTTTTTAGATACCCCACCTTTATTTGGAGTATTAGCCATTAATACACAATATTTACCAGCAATAGATATATAGCTAGTCATTGATGCACCTTTATTACCCCTTTCTTCTTTGGTAACTTGAACTAATATAAATTGATTAGGCTTAATAACATCTTGAATGTTAAATTTTTTATGAATTGAGTTAATATTACCTCTGTAATTTTCAGTTTCATCTTCTACAGAATATGAGCCAGTAATAATTGAATCTTGGACATTATCATCTTTTTTTACCCTCGACTCTTCTTCAGAGTCCTCCTCCTCTTCATCTAGGTCATTTTCAATTTTACTACTTTCAAATATTTTTTGCTTTTCCTCATCAGAAATAGAATAATATTGAGGATGGATATCTGAAAATGGCAAAAAGCCATGCTTTGTTGAGCCATAATCAATAAAGCAAGCCTGCAATGATGCCTCAATTCTAATGATTTTTGCTAAATATATATTACCCTTTAGCTTTTTAATAGATAAAGCCTCACGATTAAAATCTTGCAAAATGCCGTTTTCTAGCACAGCCACTCTCTTCTCTTCTTGATGAGCAGCATCAATAACAATAGTTTTTTTCATAAATTAAATAATTCTTTTAGTTCTCATCATTTTTTAAAATCATCAAATAAATTTCGTAATTTAATCATTAATTATTAAATTACAAAATGAAAGGTTATATTTAAAAAATTTTGACAATTTTTAATCAATATTTCTTTGCAGGAATAAAAGTAAGAATATCATCTTTAGTTTCTGAGGTAATAATAGATCTAATATCCATAAATAAATCTCTTCTTCACCCATCCTAATTTATCATTAATCTCAATCTTGCACCATTCTTTTGAGCATTTAATGAAATTACCAATGACATTATTTTCTAATTTATATATAATGCGCGATTTTTCATTTTGCTTGCTATGCATAGAAATATTTTTTTTATTAGTTCTAATCATTAATGTTCTATTTTTACTAAGTAAGTTTTTACTTATCCAGCCAGTCTGACCTTCATAATCTCTAATTTCATTCCAATTATCATATTCATTAATAACAGTGAGCGGAATTGATCTTAATTTATATGTAAATTTAACTGGATATATGGTACTTGGCCCAGACCTAACATTTGTTTTAGATGAGCGCAAAGAAACAAAATAGCTCTTTTGAGAATTTGCATAAAGTTCACTAATAAAAAATAGTGTCAAGAAACAAGATATAAATATATAAAATAGAATTATTTTATGATTTTTTATCATTATTAAGGTAATTTTTTTTTAAGTTAACTTGTTTTGCTCTTGCTATTGCAAGATTACCATCATTAACATCTTTGTTTATTACACTTCCTGCGCCAATCATAACATTATCTCCTGTTACCAATGGAGCAATAATAGAAGTATTAGATCCAATAAAATTATTTTTACCTATTTTTGTTTTAAACTTTTTTTTACCATCATAATTACAAGTTACAACTCCAGCTCCAATATTAGAATTTTCTTCAATTTCACTATCCCCAATATATGATAAATGGCTTATTTTAACATCTTTAGAGATTGTTGATTTTTTAATTTCTACAAAATTACCAATTTTACAATTATCACTAATTAATGTTTGAGGCCTAATCCTGGCAAAAGGGCCGATAATAGCATTATCTCCAATAATTGCTCCTTCTATGTGGCTAAATGAATTAATTGTAACATTATCCTTAATTTCAACATTATTATCAATAAATATATTTGGATAAATTATGCAATTTTTACCTATTTTAACATCATATGCAAAATAGCATGATTTAGGATTTATTATTGTTACTCCTTGACTCATTAGCTTGTGACTAATTTCTTGCTGAAATATTTCTTCAATATATGCAAGCTCTATCTTGTTATTTACACCAATAACTTCATTATATTTAATAATTTCATAACCACATTTTAGATTATTATCATTAGCAATCTCAATTAATTGCGTTAGATAATATTCTTTAGCAGCGTTATTATTAGTGAGATTGTCAATTAAGCTACTTATAGCTTTTGCACTAAAAGTAATAATTCCTGAATTACAAATTTTAATTGATTTTTGATCTAATGTGGCATCTTTAAATTCAACTATCTTGCACAAATTATTATTATCATCAATTATCAAACGACCATACATATTGTCTTTATCATGACTAAATGCCGCTACTGAAATATCATTTTGACTGAGATTATCTACCAATTTAGCAATTGTTAGTGGCTTTAATAAAGGTGTATCTGCATATAATACAACAATATCTTGCCCCAAATCTTGTTTTTTAATGTTTTCAAGAGTCACTTTAATAGCATGTCCTGTACCTTTAGGATCCTGCTGTAATATATATTTTATTTCAATTTCACTATGACATGAAGAAATATAGTCTTTATATTGCATCATGTCATATGACAATATCAAATTTATATTTTTTGGACTTAATGATTTAGCATTATTAATAACATGATTAAGCATCTCGCAGCCAGCAACCTTATGCATAACTTTTGGCAGGTCAGACTTCATTCTACTGCCTTTACCAGCAGCTAATATAATTACTGAAAGCGAGTTATATTTCATTGCTTAATTGAATTAGTTACTTTTTTTATCAACTAATCTATTTTTTGATACCCAAGGCATCATGGTTCTAAGCTTAAGACCAACTTCTTCAATTTGATGATTAGCGCCATTATCTCTAAGTTTGTTAAAATTAACTTTGCCATTTTTATTTTCAGCCATAAATTCTTTAACAAATTGACCAGACTGAATCTCACTAAGAACCTTTTTCATTTCAGCTTTAACAACATCATTAGCAATTCTAGGTCCACGAGTTAAATCACCATATTCAGCTGTATTTGAAATTGAATATCTCATATTCGCAATGCCACCTTCATAAATCAAATCAACAATCAGCTTCATTTCATGCAAACACTCAAAATAGGCCATCTCTGGTGCATATCCAGCCTCAACCAATGTTTCAAAGCCATTTTGAATCAAAGCTGTCAAGCCGCCGCATAAAACTGCCTGCTCACCAAAGAGATCAGTTTCGCACTCTTCTTTGAAAGTTGTTTCAATAATGCCAGATCTACCACCTCCAACAGCACTAGCATATGATAATGCAATATTAAGAGCATTTCCAGATTTATCTTGAGCAATAGCCACCAAACATGGAACTCCCCCACCCTTGACATATTCACCCCTAACAGTATGACCAGGACCCTTAGGCGCAACCATAAATACGTCTAAATCTGCTCTAGGCTTTATTAGCTCAAAATGAATATTTAATCCATGGGCAAACATAATTGCAGCTCCTTCTTTTAGATTTTCTTCAAGATCATTTTTATAAATTTCAGCCTGCAGTTCATCAGGTGTTAGGATCATTACAATATCAGCCCATTTGGCAGCTTCTTTATTTGTTAAAACTTCAAAATTAGCACTTTGAGCCTTGGCTATTGAAGCAGAACCTTCTTTTAAAGCTATCTTAACTTCACTAACACCGCTATCTCGTAAATTTTGAGCATGAGCATGTGCTTGAGATCCATATCCAATAATTGCAATTTTTTTACCACGAATAATGCTAATATCAGCATCATTATCATAATATACTTTCATATGTTAATTGATATTTGATTTATTAAAAAGATAATACCAATATTAAATTATAGCTTTAGACAATGTCAATAAACTTTATTTCTTATTAATGACTCAAAAAATTTTAGCAATTTTTCTACTAGCTAATATATTATTCATCAAAACCAATGCTAATGCCCAAAATAACCTACTTGCAAATGATAAAAATTTAAATAATAATTTTTTTCAACCTAAAATATCATCACGCTTAATTAGCGAAATCAAGCATTCCAATAACTATAGAAGCTCCAATAATAATTCAAAATATAATGATACTTCTGCCAAAATAAGACAATATAGCAACTTCTATTTTAATAATAAATTCTTTATCAAAACCTACATAAAAGGTCAAAAATATCATAGCAAATATGATAAACAAAATAATAAAAATAAATATTTTGACAATTTTGCACTTTTTTTTGAGGAGCTCAATATTAATTATAAAATCAACGAAAACATCCAAATCAAAGCAGGCAAAGTCAACCTTAAATTCGGTAGAGCGTGGCAATGGCAAAGAGGGATATCGTCAAATTATCTTGCCAAAAATTATAAACAAACAGAAAAAATAGCAATTGCCACTAATTATTCATATGGTAGCGAGCAACTAAATGGCAGATATAAATTTAATTTTGCAGCATTTCAAGATGATGAAAAATTTCTCAATAATTCAATAATCACTAAAAGAAATAACAAAAGCCAATATTTAGATAGCGGATTAAAATCCTATTTAATAAGTCTTGATATAGATTTTGATTTTGGAGAAAAATATAACCAAAATGAATATCTAACATATCATTTTGCTTTTTTAAATAATTCCTTTAAGGACGTAGTGCTTGATAGTAGAATTAACAAACAAAAATCATATGCTTTTAATATTAACTATAAATTACCAATATATCAAAATATAAATATCGACTCTCTTTATGAATTTGTTAGTATAAAAAATTATCACCTCCAAAAAAATTTCAAAGAAAAATATCACCATTTAAGTAATATTATCTCATTTTACAATAATTACAATATTACATTTAGTAAAAGCTGGCTATTAAATAGTAAAATATCGCAAAAATATAGAGAATCATTAATGGAAATATCTACTGGATATAATTTTAAAAATGGCAGATATTTCAATAATTTACTTTTGCAAGCTGGCTATCAAAAAATTAAAGAGCAACAAGAATATAAAGACTCATTTTTGGTGCTTATAAGATATATTAAAAACTTTTAATATATCTATTTACCATAGCATATTTTTATGATATAATAATATTATATGAATTATTTTATATATTAAATGACATTACTTAACAATAAATTACTTCTAGCGATACCTAAAGGAAGAATTTTAAAAGAATTAGGTAATATATTTCAAAAAGCAAACTTTATTATAGAAGATAGTTTTTACCAAGATTCTTCCAGAAAACTAATCTTCAAAACTAATTTTGATAATGTTGAAGTTATCAAAGTTAGATCATTTGATGTTGCAACATTTGTTACGCATGGAGGTGCTGATCTGGGAATTGCAGGTTTAGATGTAATTGAAGAATTTAACTCATCTAAAATATTTCGTTTAATTAATCTAAATATAGGTAAATGTCGATTATCCATTGCAAGCAATAATGATAATCAACTAAATCTACAAAATATAAGCACAATTAAAGTTGCAACAAAATATATAAATTTAACCACAAGATTTTTTAACCAATATGGCATTCAGACACAAATCATCAAATTAAACGGATCTATCGAAATTGCTCCAAAAATTGGTCTTGCAGATTACATTGTTGATTTGGTAGATACAGGGCAAACTCTTAAATCTAACAATATGACAGAAAATATGAAAATACTAAAAGTTAGCTCTCATTTAATATCGAGCAAAGCCGCTTTTACTCAAAAAAACGAAGCTATTAACGAATTTATTAATAAATTTTATCAAAATTGATTTTTAGAGATTTTTTAAAACAATTTTTTATATTATCCACAATATTCATATTGATCCTAGCCCAAAACACTAGCCCACTTTATGCATCAATATTTGACGGTCCTAGAAATTATGATGATACCGATATTGATATATCTAAACCAGATTCAGTTATAGGTAGTAAATTTGACAAAGAAAATAATAAATGTATCACCGGTTCAATAGAGGAGTGGGACCCTATTAAAGCAGTAAAAACCAAAAGAGATTTTAATTGGGATATGGGAAATGCTTATTGCATTTCATATGCTTCTTCATTAGGTTCTGCCGCAGTTGCAGGCTCTGTGGCAATTAAATTAGCATGTCGTCAAACTGTAACTGAGGGCCCTCCTCCTATTCCAATCAGCCCTGTTAGTTGGGTCGCTTATTATATCACAGGATCATTAAAATGCGCAGAAGCATGTGCCAAGGCTACGGCAGAAGCTGCTGCTGCCTCTCCTACTGCAGCAAATTCTGCCCAAATATGCTCTTCATGCTGCGCTACAACTTTAGGATATTATGCTGTAACAGTACTACCATCAATTGCAGTATTAGCGGCAACTAGAGCAATTGCAGGAAAAGAATCTAAATCTGTCAAAATTTGTGGATCAGATTGGTTGAGCTGGAAGCATAAGGATAATGATGGTAGTGTTGCTTATATTGGGTTCGAACATGCAGAAAATGATTCTGGAAAATATAGAAACTGTATAAATTACCTATTTCAGAATTCTGCTAGCTTTACTGATGAAAGCTGTCTAGAACATATTGGTGCTACTTCTGAAGATCTAAATATTATAGATAAAAAAGTCATAGGAAATAAATATTACAGAGAATATCTATATGGAGGAATTGAATATATTGATAATTCTAGCTCATCATGCGATAACCCCTTCCATTCTTCAGAAGATGATGATGATGATCATGAGTTTTTTAAAAACACATTTGGATATGAAGAAGGCAACAAAAAAAAGCAAAGATATTATCTAACAGGCTCAGCATCCCATAATAAGCATGCTAATAATTATGCTTGCTATAGATTTAGGCCAGCAGATCGAACTCTTAGAGATAAGACAGAAATGAAAGAAGCTTATGAATGCTGTCTTAAAAAATCTAGAGAAACATTATGTATTGAAAAATCAAAAAGTAACTATAAATTTTGCCATATTGGTGAAAAATGCAAATTAGGGGATCTAACATATCAAATATATAATGCTAAAGGAGAAGACCATGCTGGCTATATTTGTGCTAAATCTTATTCTGCATGTCCTTTTAACTTTCCTGTTGGATTTGGCAGCGAAACCAAGCTCTATAAAGACGATTCTGAATCAAGAAATAGAATTGTCAATTTTTGCCAATATCTCAATCATTGCGTAAAAACATCCTACACTACCCCTAATTTTGAAATTGAGTTTTCTGATAAGAGTGGATCATATATTTCTAAAGCCTGTAGAGATTTAAGAGGAGACTCTCAAAATATTGCATCATATGAATTGCAAATTCTATCTAAAAAATCGCAACATTTTTCAGCACCGATTGCTCAATGCTTCAAAGAAACTATCACCAATTTTTTACTTAATAGAGCAGCAGAATCAAAATGCAAAATGGTTAATGGCGTTCAGCAATATCCTGATAAAGATGATAAATGCAAAGATGATGAATATATTTACAAAAAAGGTGATTTACTAGATGGTACCTATGAAGATGGTACCTATAAATCAATTTTACAAACAATCAAAGACTATCTTCTTCTAACAATTAAAATTGCAATGATATTGGCAGTTGTGATTTTTGGTGTTAAACTTCTAATATCCCCTTCAGAAAGTCTCAAAAGGAGTGTAATATTTTCCTTTTTATTAAAATTTATTGTTGTTATGTATTTTGTACTTGGTACAGCATGGCAAGAATTCTTAATTGAAGGTGTAATCAACACCTCAACTGAATTGTCTGAGATGACTTTTATACCTTATAAAGACAAAATTCTAGAAAATAAAAAGTCAAGGAAAAGTTTGTCAAATAAAGCTTTACAAGAATTTGACAAAAAATTAGATGATCAACGCAGTAAACGCTCAGATATTATTAGAGCTAGATTAGACCTTGAGGATAAAAAGAAAGCTATAGAGCAAGAAATCAAAAACAAAGAAAGCACCCTACCATTATATCGCTCAAATCTTGAAGCTATCAAAAAAATAAAAGAAGCAGAAGAGAAAAAAATCACAGGACTTAAAAATGCCTATCAGCAAATAACTGATAAAATCTCTAATCTTGGCAAAGATATCCAAACTCACAAATCTAAAAAATCTGAATTTGTAGATCTTTCAGAAAGATATGGAGGCATTATAGATAACTTAGAGTCAGAAATAACAACTTCAGAAGAAAATAAACGAAATAGTGAATCAGCTATATCATCATTAATAGCATCTACAAGACAAAAAATTGAATCTGCAAAACAATCTCTAAAGCAAGATATTGATAATAAATTATCAGAAATTAAGGGTGATATTTCTCAAATGGAAGAAACAATAATTCCTGAACTTGAAGACTTTGTTAGTGATTTTAACAATTTTAACATAGATACTACTTCATTACAAAATAATATTGATAAATTATCAGAAATTGAAGATATTTCTTTTCCTGATTTTAGTGATGAATCACTAGAATCTCTAACATTAATTGATTCTTCTTTATTAGCATTAAATTCACAAAATACTGAATTAGCAAATTCTTTAGACGGTATTTCGTCATATGCTACATCAATAAAATCTGACAAGGAATCAATAGCTTCAAAATCTCAACAAATATCAGAAAATCAAGAAATAATAGATTCTAAGGAAAGAGAAATTGAATCCGGTAAGACAGGTCTTGAAACTGCCAAATCGCAAATATTAGCTAAAATAGCTGAAAATTATCCCCTATTAGCACCATTAGATGATTCAATTATTAGCGATCTAGAGTCTATTAATATTGAAGCAGATTTATCACCACAAGAAATCATATTGCCAATTAGCAATTTTATTGAAGATGACTTTAAGACACTTTTAAATAATAAAGAAAGCTGCTTTATAACATATGTGAGTGCAAATTGCCCAGTTAATTATAATACCCCAATTAGTGATTTAGAAGAATCAATCTCATCTATTGAGCAAGAAATATCATGCTTAAAAGATAATGGTTTGCCAACATGCCAAAATGAAGATTCAACAACCTCCCTTACAGCGCAAATTGACTCAGAGCAAATTAAAATCAAAGAAATTAGCGCTCAAATCGATATAGAGCAACAAAAACGTCTTCAATTAGAAACAGCATATGATCAGGCACAACTTCAAATAATGGCCAGAAGAACTGATTTAAAGCTCGATAGCTGCCAATTTCCTAGATATAATTATTTAAGTCCACAAGAAGAAAAACCTAATAATTATAAATACCCACCCGGAACATCTTACCTAAAAGTATGGGATACGCTTGATTGTAAGATTGCTAAAGCCTTTGGTCTTACTCCTAATGTATCGGTACCTAATATCTTGCTAATAATGCTTGCAGCATTATTTACTGGTGGACTTGGCGTAATATTTTTTGTTGGAGCCTTTATCTTTGCCTTCTTCCTTATAGCATTAACTCTTCGCGCCCTTCATATTTTTATAATGTCAGTCATAATTATTGCAATTCTGATATATATTTCGCCGATTACAATTATTTGCATATTATTTGACAAAACCAAAAGTATATTTGATAAATGGTCTAGAACACTAACCGCCACTTCATTGCAACCAATAATATTATTTGCATATATTGGTCTCATGATTTCAATTTTTGATTATTTAGTAATTGGCGATGCTCAAATCATTCAAAAAGATGATAATCCTAGGGATATTACCCTTACTTGCACTACTAAAGATGGCGAAAAAGTTAATAATAGCATCTATTGCACATTTAAAGTTGCTGAATTATCAAAATTATCTAGCAAAGGTTTTGAAGCCTTGGGACTTGGTATTCCAATTTTATTAGATCTTAATAAGGATAGAATTTTCCATGTTGCAAAATCTGCATTACTAATCTATATTTTTGCCAAATTAATGGATAATATCTCCACCTTCTCATCAAGGTTAATTGGAGGGGTTCAAGCTCAACCATCAACTCCAGGTGCTGGAGCAATGACGTCAGCCTCATATAAAACAGCCAGAGCAATACAAAAACGTGGCACAAGAGTCATG
>CERI01016979.1_pt1 | contig 27570 bp, 27 predicted proteins | sample 350261 | NCBI WGS metagenome assembly CERI01 (sample SAMEA2620979, study PRJEB7988) | marine metagenome | isolation source: saline water (ENVO:00002010), including
ACAAAAAAAATTTTTAATAGAATCTATATCCAACATTCCAGAAATAAAAAAATCAATAGAGACTCCCATCGATGATAATTCTATAATGATGCTTGTTCGAAGAGGTGATTATGTTGGAAATGGTGAAGATCTTAATCTAGATTTTTACAAAACAAGCATTGAATTTCTTTCAATGAATATTGATAATTTAAAAATTAATATTTTTACGGATGATGTTGATTGGGTTGTTAATCAAGAATTTTTTTCTATTGCTGATAATATTTTTGGTCCCGAAGAGGAGCCAACCAAAGTAATTAAACTATTTTCTAAAATGATTAGTCATAGGCACTTTGTAGTTGGGAATAGTACATTTTCACTGTTGGCGGCTTTTATTGGTGAGTTAAACGACTCGTTTGTTCTAGTTGCTAATCCATGGTTTAAAAATAAAAAACATGTTAACTTGATAAAAGAGAATTGGATTAAAATTTCCAATGTCTAAGTGTGTATGAAGCATAATTTAATATTTTTTTTAGGGACAAAAGCTCAATTTATCAAAACTATACCACTAATTAATGCCGTAGATACAAGACTATTTAACATCAGTATTTACGACACTTGGCAACACAGGAATATAACAAAATTTCAGTTTGAATCAATTGAAAAAGAAATAAATTATGTAGGTATTTCAAATAATCAAGTTTCTGCAAAATCAATACCTGAGCTTGTTTGGTGGTTTTTTAAAACAGCATGTAATTTAGTACAAAAAAAGTTTTTATACGCTTCATCTGGTAAATCAATTTGTTTCATTCATGGGAATACTCTTTCAACTCTACTGGGAATTATTTGGGCTAAGCGTAACAAAATCTTAATTGTTCATATTGAAGGTGGTTATCGGAGTGGTAATTGGTTTAGACCTTTTCCCGAAGAGATTATAAGGTATATATCCTCAAAATTGTCTGACTATATAATATGTTTTGACGAAGTTTCTAAACAAAATTTAGTAGATATGAGGGTGAAGGGGGAAATTATTCAAGTTTCAAGAAATACTATTTATGATGCTGTTAAAAAAGAAAGCAAAATATCCGATGTTTCAAAGGTCTCATCAAAACTCACTATCACACTACATAGAAATGAAAATATATTTAACAAAAAAAGATTAAATGAAACTGTACATTTTATTATATATTTAAAAAATAATTTTTTTACATCAGTTAATTGGTATTTACATCCTCATACAAAAAAACAGTTAAAGAAAACTGGCCTCCAAAAGATTCTCACTGAGAATAAAATTGCAACTTTAGACTTATTGGCACATCATGAATTTATTAATGAAATAAAAACTTCTGAATGTATTTTGACTGATGGTGAGTCTGTAATTGAAGAGTGTAACATTCTGGGTGTTCCTACTTATGCACTTATAAATAAATTAGAAAACTCAAACTCTAATGGCTTAAATGTATTTGTTTCAAAATACAAACATACTGAAAATTTAGATTTTTTTAAAAATATCAGTACTTATAAGCAAAATAGTATTCTCAATAGTAAAATTTCTCCATCAGTAGAGATTCTTAATCATATTCAAAAAATTTTAGAATGATATATCTAATTTTTCTTGATTATAGTAAAAAATTTATTTTCCATGACTTCAATATCTCCGTCTCCAAGGGTACAATTTAGATTAACCCAACATTTATCTCCAATTTCAGGCTTTACCCAATTTTCATTAATATCAACATAGTTTATTTCTGGAATAATTACTTTTGGAACTTCTAAGAAACTAAAAGATTGATACGAAGATATTCTTGGAACACTTAGAATAGATAACATTAACAACACTGGAAAAATTAATTTTTCCATTTTTTTAAATCTCTGATTAACAATATTGAAACCTAAAGATGAGACTGAAAACATGATTAAACCTATACCATATCTTGGTGTCGGGCCAGCTAATATAAAATACACAATATTTATTAAAATATAGAATACAAGGATGTGTCTTTGTTTAAATACACTTTTCTCTTTTTTGAAAAGAAGTGAACGGATAATTAAGAGAGCTATTAAAGATCCAGTAAAATTAATTAAAACTGTTTTTCTTATTTCATCATTCCAAAATGTACTTGCCCAATTAGAAAAAGATTGATCAAAGGTATAAGCCATGCTGTAGGAAGTAGTTATTGTTTGATATTGTAATGTTGAATTCTCTTCATACCACGACAAACTATCAATACACGTTATTTCTAATGGAAAAATTAAGCACCCATTTATAAGAACTGATTTAAGTGTCCACAGTGAAAATAAAATAATATAAAAGTAGATATTGTTCAATAAGTTAACGAATGTTATTTGGTTTTCTCTATAAAAAATATAAATTTGTATGAATAGTAAAAAACTAATGAAGACAACACTTAACTTTATTTGTACTAAAAAAAGAATCAATATTATAAATATGTGAAAATCTAATTGTATAAAATTTTTCTTTCTTATACTATTAATGAGCATCAAAGAAGTCATAAAAAACAGTATACCTACGGGTAAGTCCTGGGCTGTTAGGCTCTGTATGTAGAAAAATCCATTTCTTCCCCCGTTGAAACCTACATTATCAAAAATTGAAAAAATTATAATAAATAGGGATGGAAACTTCAAAAAAGAACTTTTAACATTTAATAAATGATGGCTTAAAAAACCATAAAAAGTAAGAATGAATATTAAGTTTGTGAAGTGAATAAGATTAAATGTTACATCAACCCATAAAAAAGCAGATATATATTCGAAAATAGAATCAATTCCGAATGGCCAAAATAAATTGACAAACCCAATTACTAAATTGGATTCCCTAAGCCACAATTGATGGTTTAGGTGATAAAACCCAGCATCATAATGAAAGTTAATATCATAAGTAGAAAATAGAAGAACAACAGGTATCATGAAAAAATATAGGAAATTAAATATTTTATTTTTAGAAAATGAAATTTTAGGCAATTGAAATAGGTTTATACATAATAATGCAATAACAATAAATATTAAGTAATTGTTTTTTAAAGGTATAAAAAAGTGGACCAAAAATAATATATTACCCAAGAAAAAAAATCCAATAATTGGAAAAAGCAAAAAAGCTGGAGTATCTGTAATTTTATAGCTATCAATCGGATTCTTGTTTTTAACAATGTAGCTAATAATCAACAGTAATGCTCTTCCTAAAAGATAAATGAACAGCCAGAATAAATAAAATTTAGAAATTACCAATATATAATTAAAATTTTCTAATGTAATCATTATTAACTAGCTTAAACCAATATCAAGAAACATATTTTTATTCAGAATTATTTACAGCCTCTATCAATGAACTTGCTATATATCTTTGATCTTTTTTAGTAATGTGCTTTCCTATAGGAATATAAAAACCATTACTACCAAGATATTCAGAGTTCGGAAGTTGGACTGTGTCTTGTTTAAAATTTTTCATCACTTCCTGCTTATGAAGGGGCCAGAAAAAAGGACGTGTTTGAATCAATTTTTCTTCTAAAAAATTAACAACTTTGTCTCTTGTGCCATCTTTGTTTAGTACAATTCCAAAAACCCAATAATGATTGTGTGTTGCTCCGATTCTCTTTTGAGGTAACAGTACTTTGTTATCTATTTTCACGAGTAATTGATGGTAATATTCTCCTTGTGCTTTTTTTTCATTTATTGTCCTACTGAGTGAATTAATTTGTGAGATGCCAAGTGCAGCTTGCATTCCGCCTAATCTATAGTTCCAATAGAAGTCTGAGTGTTTAAACCTCTCATTAGATTTAAAACCTAAATTTCTCATTTCTTTTGCTTTTTCGTAAATTTCTGTTGAATCGGTCAGGAGTAGTCCTCCCTCCCCCGTTGTTATATGCTTGTTTGCATAAAAACTTAGTGTAGAAATTTCTCCAAAAGAACCGCATTTCTTATTACCGACAACTTGCCCATGTGCCTCAGCTGAGTCTTCTATTAAGTAAATATTATTATCATTGCAAAACTTTTCAATTTTCTTTGCCTCTGAAGCAAGTCCATAAATATGAACCATTAAAATTGCCTTAGTTCTATCGGTAACTTTATTTTTAACCTCATCTAATGTCATATTCCATGTTTTTTTATCTACGTCACAAAATACAGGCTTAGCCTTGGTCCTAATCACCGCAGATAAGCACGATATTATTGTGAAAGAAGGTATTATTACTTCATCACCTTCTTCTAGGTTCAAGATTTGAAATGCTAGATCTAATGAAACGCTTCCATTAGAAACGGCAACTGCATATTTTCTATTAAATTCGTTTGCACATTTTTCTTCAAACTCATTAATAATTGGACTTGTTCCTGAAATATTGTTATTGAATAAAGCTTTTACAACTGAATACTTATCTCTGGCTGAAAGCCTTGGTTCAAATACTGAATACATTAAAACCGTATTTTATCAGTATCTGGATCGTACGGACCTTGTTTAACTTCAATAAATTTACTATTTTTATTTAACTTTAGACCATGACCACCAGAAAATAATCCTAAAGTATCTCCCTTATAAATTACTTCTGAAGTAATAAAAGTTAGTTGATTATCAAAAATTTCAACCTCTATCTCTCCTTCTATCACTACAAGGACTTCAGATGTTTTGTTAACAATTCTTTCTTGTTCTGGGTGAAAATGTTTTTCAATTACAGTATTTTTTTCTAAATTAAAGGAAGCTAACTGAAAAGATTCTTCGTCAACAGTTTGAAAATTTTTCCCTTCATGAATTTCGTTATTTCTTATTATTATCGCTAATAAATTATCATTTGAGTCTGTTATTTTCAATTCTTTCCTTTCTAGAGATAATAGCAGCTGAAATATAAGGAATACCCCTCTTAATTAATTGAATTAAAGAACTTGCAGTTTTTGATTCACCTGTAACCCTAGTCTCACAAATATATCCTACTTCAAGTATTTCTATTTCTTTAAAGTATAAATCATTCAAGACAAATAAAAAATATTCTCCATAAGAAGCCCTTGCAAAGGATTCTTCATTAAAGTATCTTTTTTTTCCAAGAATAAATCCACTTGTTATATCTTTTATATTTTCAGGGAAAATGATTTGTAAAAATTTATTAAATATAATTGAAACTATCATGCCAGCTACAGAATCTTTCGATTTCCGTACATTTTTAACTGCTTTATAAATTGAAGTTGTCCCAATATCTTTTACGCCTTTATAACCTCCTCCTTCAACAAATCTTGAACCAATAATGACTGAATCTGGTTTTTCAATCAGTTTGTGAAGTATATTTTGAACAGCTTTGGGGGTCATTGATCCATCTGCATCCATCCATAATACATTTTCGTAGATAGAATTACTTATCCCTTCGTATATTGAATTTGGGAGTGATGGAGTGCTTGTTCTTGAAATAATCTTTATTTTATTATTAATTGAGTTCATTTCCTTAATAATTTCAACAGTGTCGTCTGTTGAACCATCATCAACAATAATAATTTCATACTCCCTTATTTTGACTTCATCAATCTTTTTTTGAAGTCTAGGAATCAGAATTGACAAATTATCAGCTTCGTTAATAGTTGGTAATATTATTGATACTGATAGGTCTGTCATAACTTTAAGAATAACATTGTTGAGTTTGTATTATTTTTCTAAAATACCTAATAGCAAATATCCTTTATTTGGAAATAAGTATTTCTTAACAAAATTATTTGTATTTCTACCAATCTTTATAGACAGAAAAGAAAAAAAGACTCCAAAATTAAGAAACTTATTTATTTTAAATTTATTAAAATTAGATTGTTTGAAGATATCATCTAAACTTTTCTCATCCAACTTACTTATATGCTGGTGATTATATCCAACTCCACCAAAAGTATTCACAATTTTAACTAAATGCTTCATATTGCTTTTGTAGTTTGGAGTAGTTACTACTACCTTGCCTCCAGGTTTTAATAATTTATAAATATTATTGAGTAACACGATAGTTTCTTGAGTTGTAATAAACTCGAGTAATCCAATAATTGTTACTATGTCTATTGAATCATCACTGGGAAAATTTTTTTCGTATTGTCGTAAGGTGTAAAAAGATGCCTTTTTACCATATTTTTTATTTGCATAATTTATCTGATCCGCTGATATGTCAACGCCTGTTGATTTATTTACTAAATACTGACCAATAAATGTTCCAGGCCCACATGCATAATCAAGGTGCTCAAAATCTTCTTCAACATAATTAGCTACCTCTAAAAATGTGATGTTATGCCAATTAGGCTGTATTCCTTTTCCTCTTTCCAAACCTGAAATTAATACGTTATCATAATATCCCTGAGGTACAGTGTTTTCCCAAAACTTGTTCATAAACTTACAATAAACAAGATCTAGAGTCTTCTAAAGATTTGGCCGCTGGAGTATGATGAGAAGTATACATAATCGTTAAGATTTAAAATTTCATTGAAAGCTTTGTGAATTGAATTTCCATTTTTATCAATGCTCGTAAAATCATCAATCATTATAAATCCTCCTTTAGATATTCTATTTTGTATATAATTAAATACATCTAATGCAGATTCATAAATGTCACAGTCAATAAAAACAAATGAAAATTTCTTTTTTTCAAACTCATGTGTAGTTAATACATCTTTAAAGTAGCCTTTATGAATTTCTATATTTTCGAAGTCTTTAAATTGAGATAAAACTTTTTTATAAGAAACAGAAAAATTATTTTCGATATAAAAATCATGGTTATCTTCTGGAAATCCTTCAAAAGAATCTAGGCCATAAAAATTGATACCCTCTTGGCTATTAAATAATTTTTTATAAGTCTTGTATGAATGAAGTAATGCTTTTCCTTTGAATATTCCGAACTCAATATAATCCCCAGATATTGAATCTAAACGTATATTATTCCATATTTTATATATATTATAAAATTTAGAAATGTTATGGTAGTTGTCACCATTTATACTATTTATTAAGTAACTTAAAATGAGAGTTTTGAATTTAAGGAATAAGTTCATCTTATTATTTAATAATCTTTTAATTCTTTTTGTTCAACTATTGATGATCCAAAATATTTATTAATATTTGTTTTAATCTCAAACCTTAAGTCATTAGTCTTGTAAACCAACCTGGCGAGAAGAATAAAATCATCATTAAATATTTTACTGTTTTCAAGTTCCCTAATATCGTCTTCTATGTTCCATAATTTACTGTTTACTTCTAGAAGAGACTCATAAAAATTATCAAATCTACTTTTATCAATTTTTTTTATATCCCCTGCAAGGTCCTGAAGTTTTGTAAATTCATTTTTTAAATAGACCAACTTTTCCGAGTCCTCTATTTTAGAAATTTTTATTTCGACTATGGATAATTTATCTAATAATTCTCCGATTGAAATTGGTGCGTTAATCTCCATAATTTACTCCTTCCCAATCTTTTTTTAAATCTAACTTACTGCCTCTTACGTTATGATAATAAAGATTAGCAGTAGTTGGAACTCTATCTATAAAATGACAAAAGCTACTATTTACACAATGAATTTGTTTAGCGTTTTCTGCAACCTTGTTATAGTAAAATAAGTTTCCAAATATATCTGATTTTTTTTCAACAAATATAGATTTGTTGTTAGTACTAACTTTAAGTTGAAAATTTTCAGAAAATCCAATCTTCTTAGCTTTTTCCCCTGCATTAGAAGATGCTTCTGAGTGTACCAAATTATAATTTTCTGGATCTACATCATAATAATCTATTAAATGATTAAACAGCTCTTCTTCTTTTTCATAATCTCTTGGTTGAGAATAATACTTGTAAGAATATCTATAAGGAATATTTAATTGTTTATAAAAAGCTTTATAAAATTTTACTCCTGGGTGATAGGAAAATCCAATTTTTAATGCTTTCTTTCCAGTAGATTTATAAATTTCGATCACACTCGAATCTGCATTGTTGACTTCGTCTAGTTTTACTGGAATAATCTCTACGTTTTTATTAAATTTATATAAATATCTGATCGAATTTAAAAACTTCTCATCAATTATCAATTGAATTTTTCTATTTTTATTCAGTGATAAGTAGTTTACAAATCCGTTGCAAATTATTGTATCGCCTAAACCCAAGTGTGGATACAATAATAGTTTTTCATCCTTGCAATCTGAAAGTTTATAGTAAAAATTTGGATTAATATTTTTTTCAGTTTTAATAAACAAATCTTACCTACTTAGAATAATTTCTGCCATCACCATGATCATTATCATAATAGAATAAAGGCTCATTTATATATACTGAAGATGTCATCTGCAACATGCCTAGCCAACAATCGTAATCTGATAATCTTGGCAAGCCCCTAAAACCTCCAAGCTTTATAAATAATTCCCTATTTACTACTACGCTCGATAAAATCATACAGTTATGAATTTCTAAAAAATTATAGTCCCATATTTCTGGAAATTTTTTCCGTTTAATGTATCCGCTTCCTCTGTACTTTTTTTTAATGTACCCATACCATCTTCCAGTGTTATATAGAGGATACTCTTTATTCGGTTCATAAACGCCTTCACCATATAAGCCTTCAGTAGAGGACATTTCGTAGGAGCTATTTTCTAAACGAGTAATTTGTTTATCTAATTTATTTGGTAACCATAAATCATCATCATCTAAAAATGCTAGGTACTTACCCGTCGCAGCATTTGCTGCTATATTTCTAAGTGGTTGCCTCGATCCTCCCCAATCGGGTGTTGATGATTTTTCAACATGTATCATGTTTACTCTCTCGTCATATGAATATGTTTTATATCTTTCATCGTCTGATTCATCATTAATTACAATTATTTCTAAATTTGGATAATTTTGACTCAGAACGCTATTGAGCGCATTAAGAAAATAGTCAAAACGGTTAAAGGTTGTTATTATTGCAGAAACTTTTGGGTATATCATTTGTCATATATACATTAATAAAAATTTACTAAAAAAAAAGTTTTTTTAAAATTATCTATCTTAAAAACTCAAGTCTTATAATTTTAGATAATTGTCTTAATCTAAATATTATTTTTTTTCTTTTACTCTCAGTTTTCTTTTTTGAGTGATATTTTTCGATGAATAACTTTGCTTCTTCATCCCTTAAGTGAATTTCTTTAGATTCTTTTAAAGTGTGTTTAATATTCGTTGATATTTTCTCCATCCAAAAGTCAACTGTCATTTTCTTAAAATTAAACTGCTTTGCGTGATATTGATCTAAATATAATTGTAAGGTATTCTTTGTGATCTCTTCATATCTGTCAATAAATAAAACGGGTAAATTTTTTGCTGATCTGTAGGCTAAGTGGTCTCTGGTAATTGGAATCGATCCAGCATAAATAGCTTCCCAAAATCGGTGTGTATCGTAACCATTACCCCATGGTGCCAATATGAAATTGTATTTACTCAATTTTTTAAGATAGTTAAATAATGATTGGTTGGGGTTATCAATCTTCACCCAGCTTTTATTGGAGAATATTTTATATATTTTTTTTCTTTCTCTTATATTTGTATTTATCTGAAAATTTATATACATTCTCAACTCTTTATTATTATTTATTTTAATTTTTTCAAAATCTTTTTTAAGTGGGTTTTTAACAGGATTATTTGATATTCCTATAGGAAGTGAGTGAAGATTTTTATGCTCATAGTTGACATTTGTCGAATACCACTCTGAAATACAATCAGGCTTGGTGCTAAACATTTTTTTGGAAATAGCAATATCGGACTGGTGAGTTATCAACTTCAAATTTTTTAATTCTTTTACACTCCCTAAAAGTAAAAATAGCTCATTTACAAAATCTGTGGTAGAGAAAATAATATCATTTTCTTTTATGTTCATATTTTTATTTATATAAAAAATAGAATCATTGTTTGTTGAAACTATTTCTAGATACGTTTTATCCATAATTTTTGAATACTGTTCATGAGTAAGTATTTCAGAAAATATAATGTCTGATTTTTTCGCAAAATTATAACCAGAGAGAATTTTATCTTCTTGGAGAGTATTAATTTGCAGACTACTCATTATTTAATAACGTATCTTAAAAAAGTTAAGAAGAAAGAAAATGGATATTTAATATTTTCTAATCTTCGTTTAAATACGACTATTAGAAAATGCTTGAGGGCTAATTTTTTCCAGTTGTTTTGTATGTGATATTTCGTTAAAAATATTTTTGCATAGACTTCATGATAATATTTTGAAAGAGGATGGATAACTCCTTTAACTGACCAAGGTTTAGATTTTCCTGAATAGTGCATCAGTTTGACATTCGCAAGATCAAGCTTCAGCGATTCATCAAGGTTTATGATTTCCATGTTCTTATTTACATTTATCGAGATATCAAAATTCAAATTTTTATTTAGCTCTGAATATTTACCATCAAAACTATAATTTAAAACATCTTGATCCCAAAATAATATTTTATCTTCTATTATTGCTTGATTTATTAAAATACTTTCTTTAGTATTATTTGATTTCCACTTTGACAATGAAATTAGCATAACACCTGCGTTAAAGTATTTACTACCCTTTAAACCTAGTCTTTCAAAATCTGTTTTTTGTTTTGTGAGGGTTTCATTGTTTTTTTTATACTTTTCTGTCCTCGCTGAGATTATGAGCCCATCTTTGTTAAGCTTTTTAACTGAATCATAGTAACTATTAGTCATGTCGTTTATACAAATAATATCAGCATCAATATACATTATTTCAGATAAATCGTTAGGTATATATTCATCTAAATAAAATCTATAATAAGTTGCTTCTGAAACATGTGTATTTTTTATATTTGGAAATATCTTTTTGCTAGAATCAAATTTAGAAATATTTAGTTCATTTAAATTTTTTAGTTTTTTTAGTTTTTTAACGTATTTTTTGAATGTATCAGGATTTTTATGTATTACAAAAATATTTACTGACTCACTATTGTTAGATAATAGTGAAAAAATTGAACATGTTGCTTGAATGTTGTAATTCTCATCAAAGCAGTATAAATAATTCTGCACATAAAAATCTTAATTAAAAAAAACTTAAATGTATCACTTTTTGATATTTTTGTTATTTAGTGATGTAATTATCAAAGGGACTAATGAAAAAAGAATTGCAATAGTCCTTTCGATTAAAAGAATTTGGATTAAACTTTCTGAATTTAAATTAATTAAGTCGGTAGATCCAATTATTAACAATTCTTTGAATCCCAGAGACGCAGGTGTGATACTTATGAGATTAGAAAATACAGAGATTGAATTATAAAATATTAAATTTGTGATATTAAAGGAGTCATATACAAAAAAGAAAATTAATACAATCTCTAAAATAAAGAGTAAATAATTTAGTAAATAAATACTTACTAGGTATAAGTTTCTATTTTTAATTGTTATAACTCTATTCCATCCTTCTTTAGAATCATGAATAAAGGAAGATATTTTTTTAATCACCTTAAATTTGTTTACAGATATTTCCAGATTAAATCTCATTATTAAAAGATAGAAAGTTATTAGTAGCGTAGAAAGAAATAAAAAAATCCACACATAACTTATGTAGTAATTGAATTCTGAGATGATTACTAAGGACAATAAACCAAAAAAAGAGTTAATAAATAAAGAGACAATAAAAAAGTAAGAAAAAATAGTTAGCAAATACGAATTTTTAATTTTATAGTTCTGTTTAAAGTATGCAAGCCTTAATCCAGCACCTACTCTTCCTGGAAGATACAGATTACCTAAATAAGTAATAGAGGAAACATAAATGGATTCTAAATTTGATAAATTGACATTGAATGACTTCATTAATATTTTATTAAACAACCCATTCACACAAAGTGTAAGAAATTTGACAAAAATTAATAAGAAAATAAAAGTAAAACTTAATTTACTAAAAATATTAAAAACATCAGGATTTTCTACTAAATAATAGATAGTGATAATTAAAAATAAAAGGGTGAAAAGATTAGAAAGTTTTTTCATAGCTTTTGATATTTAACAAAAAGTTTTGCAAAATAGAGGAAGAATAAAGATATTAAAATTAATTTGAAATACTCTATATCTTCAGCTTTTATGATAAATTCAATAAAATCTTGATTGTCTACAGGTAAGCCTAAACTCGAAAGAATATTTATAAGTGTATCTGGAGTTAAAAATGAAAGTATAAATTTAAATGATATTAAACCAATAAAGCTTGTCGTAAAAATTTTTAGATAACTATTTAAATCTAATAATGATTTAAAAAAGCCTTCTAAATAATTTGGTTCAGTGAATCTTAATACTCTTCCAAAAGAATTCATCTCATCTACAGTTGATAATTGAGTTAGCTCAGTTGTCTCAAAAAAGAATAAGGAGATAATCCCTATAATTGAAAAATAATATAAATAACTCTTTACAATCTTGTATTCATATTTTTTTAAAAAATAGGCCACGATAATTAAAGAAACTGGAACCAGGTTAAATAAATATCTAAATCCATATGAAGATGCTGTCGATCTCCATATGAGCACTATCGCAAATGTCTGACCGAACATTAGAAGTGAAATTAAAAATGGCATTTTATTTTTTTCTACTATAAACAAATATAAATTTGTTAATAATCCTGCAAATATTAACGGAGAAAACCAAAAGATACCAAATTCTTTTGTGAAAAAAATATTTAGTAAGTTTTTAAAGTTTATGGTGATAAATTCTACAACACTTTGATCATTAACAACATAATTCGTCAACATCCCTGAAGTTCCATAAACATATTGAGGATTAAAAGTGATCACACCATAAAGGGAATACGAAAGATAGGTGAAAAGAGATACGCCCAATGTAAAACCTGCATAAAAGTAGTAATTATTTATTAGTTTCTTGTCATTCAAATAGCTCTCTTTAAAAAGTAACTTTACAAAGAGTGGAATTAATAAAACATAATAATTAGTCCATTTGACTAACAATGAAATAGTTGATAAGAAGGGAATTAAGAATGCATATATTTTGTTATTTGTGTTGCCTAAATAATATTTGTTTGAACAATAGAGTACTGCCGAGATTGTAAAAGCTTCAAAAACATGAGTCATGCTATATCTTTCAAAAGCAAAATATGGAAGTCCGGAACCAAAAATTAAAAGTGCAACATAAGAAATATTCAATTTATTATCAAGATCATCTAAAAATTTTTGCAAAAGAAGAATAGATAGAAATAAAAAAAATGGTGAAGATAGGGAATAAAATAATATTTTTGTATTCATAATTATGTTTTGTTCAAATTCGAAAAAAGTAAATATATTATCAAGTAGATTACCCAAAAATAGAAAAGGAGCTGATAAAATACCTGTTCCTATAAATCCCTTAGGAGCAATTTTGATATTATTGTTAAATCTTCTATTCTCGAAACCCTTCAGCTGATTTGCATAGTCAAAATCAAAATCTATAACCATTGTCTCCGCATGCATATAGTAGTCATGGTCATCTTGACAACAGTCGATAGATTCAATCAATCTATAATCTATTTTAAGTAAGAGAAGAAAGAATAAAAATAACAGAAAAATAGAAAAAAAAGTTTTATTATTCTTAATCAACTAAATTCCATAAAGTTTTTTTGTGCATTTTCATTTTCTGACTTCAGAGAAAATAACAACAAAATAATAGATAGTATGAATAAAATAATGAATACGATGAACCAACTTCCTTGAGGGCCAATCCCGCCAAAGTATCTAATATTAAAAAATCGATATATTGAAATAAATGATAAAAGAAGAAAAAACTGAGAAACTATGTCTACTAAGGCAGAGATTTGTAATGATGAGTATTTTAGTTTTCTTTTGATTTTAGAATAATAATTTCTTAGAGAAAACCAACTTAGCTTAAAAAAAATAACCACAGGATTAAGTGTTTTTTTTTGATCTAGATATATAATTGTATTTTTTAATTGTCCAACTTTGTAATTCTTCTCAAGAGATAGATTCATCATGTAAGTAACAAAATAAAATGGATAGCCATAACGGTAAAATAGTTTTGGAAGCCTAAGGTCTTCCAGGCTCCTTCTAGAGAATCCGAATAATCCATTTAATGGATCATTCACTTTTAAATTTCCAGTAGAAAATTTTGCAAGAAGTGATGCAAAAGCATTTCCAAAATATCTAATATTAGGAATTGTTCCCTCTATCCCTCCATCCCAAAACCTATCACATTTAATAAAATCAAGTTTTTCTTTTTCTAGTAAATTTACTATTTTAAGAATGTCGTCTTTTTTAAATTGATTATCTCCATCTATCTTAATGAAGTTTTTGTTTCCACTATTCAAAAAAGAGTTGATACATATCTCTAAAGATTTCCCAGCTCCGACATTTTTAGAATTTTTTATTATTTTTAAGTTACTGTATTTTTTTACAAGTTTTGTTACTTTCAAGTTAGTTTCATCGGTACTACAATCATCTATTACAATGATTTCATCAAAATTATCAATATAAGTTTCTACTACTTCTTTAATATTTTCTTGTTCGTTATAAGCAAGTATTCCTAGAGTTATCACACTTTATGATAACAAAAATTTTACTTAAAAATTGAATATTTATATGTTGGATTTCATATATTATAATTAATAACAATATGAAATTATCAATATTTACTTCTATGACAAACCCTGAGCTTAGGAATGATCCATACAAAGAAGCTTTGTTATGCTATGAAGACCTAGCTGATGAAGTGATTGTTGTTGGAGAAAACTGGCCGGAGGAATTTAGTTTTGATTTGATTGGAAAAGTTTTTCAGGAAGGTTTTGAAAAATCATCTGGTGATTGGGTAATTAGAATGGATTTGGATTATTTTTTTCATGAAAAAAACTTAAAACAGATTAAAGGTTTTTTAAAAACGAACAGTGATGCGCCTGCAATTGCTTTTCCTCAGTATCAATTTTTCACCCTTGATAGATATCATGTTAAGACAAAACTTTGTATAGCTATGAATAAAAAGAAATTTCCAGATATCATATCAAAAGGAGGAGGAGATATGTGCCAACCAACACTTAACAATTCTCAAATTTTAGCATCCTCTGTACCTCAAATCAAAGTACCGATTTGGCAATATGACTCTATGTTTAGAACCAAAGAAATTATTTCTAATGATAGAGCTAGGTTCGCAAGGGCCTGGCATAGTTATTTTCAAGATTGGGGGGATAGAGGTGGTCCAACATCAGATGAAGCGTATGAAGCTTGGATTGAAATGATTAAAAAGAAATATAAAAAACATGCTTTAAGAATGAGTCTGGATAATCACCCAAAATATATAAAAGAAAGGTTGGCAAACCTTAACCCTCAACAATTTGGATACAATGCATTTGGCTTAGAGGATATAATAAGTCCAGAAATAATTGATTATCTACGTGCTTACAAGGGTAAGTATTTTTAAGGCTTTAAAATATTCCATTCATATTTATCATTTTCAGTTAATTTGAAAATCATTGAAAGCGCCCATGTAAGTAATATTGTTCCATGGATATCTGGTTCGTCATATCCTTTTGAAATAGTGACTCCGTAATATAATTTTTGACTCTGTTTAACTCCATATGAAAAGCCACCTATTTCGTAATGAAAATGCTCAAAAATTAACTCATATAATTTTTCAAGATAATCAACAATCTCTTTTCTTTTATGCTTAGTCTGTAGAGAACACCTGTAAAGAACATACACATAATCAACCAAGTCACAACCCTCACTTCCAGGTGTGTTAGCTAAACACATGTCTATTAACTTTTCAGGGTAATGAATTTGAGAATCCAACCAATCTAATCCAGTTAATACCTTCATAGTTCCATTTACTAATTGTGTAAAATTTGGGTTGCTACCTGTGTAGTAAAAGCCATCGCTTCTTACTTTAGAGTCTATGTATTTTTCTAGATTGTTGTTAGTAATTGCTGGCTGATTAAGCTGAGTGTTTGAAAATACACACAACCCAGAAAACTGTGCGCCCGCAGACCAAGGTTTAGACCAATCAAAACTATCTAGGAAATTTTCCATTTCAACCTGGTTTTGAGGAAATTCTTCATAACTCAACTTATTTCTCCCATTCACTTGATATAAAGTTGCTATAGCTTGTTTCGACTCCGCTCTTATGGATGAATGCAGTTCATCTTTTTTTAATTGATAATTAAATCTATTTGATAAATTTAGGGACTTTTTAATAATATTTTTTGAAAATGATGACAGTTGAAACTTATTAAAATATTCGACCAAAATATCATCTACATAAGAATTATCGGGAAATTCTGTTTTATTTTTTTGAAAACTGTTAATAAAGTTTTCCCAATCCTTAACCTCCTGAGGGAGAAATTCTTTCCATGTATTTATTGTATAAAATGTTTTAACTGCGTAACAACTAAAACCTAGTTGTAATCTTTTTCCTGCTTCTGTTAAACCATGTATGCACGGCCTAAAATGATACTTATTAGTATCATATTTCAGTGAGTTTAAAAAATTGTTTAAACCAGAATTTAAGTGGTCTGGACTAATGTTATTTATATGACTGATTTTCATAAAGTCCAATCAATCTAAATTCACTAAATTTAATAAGCTTAAAATTATTTTCATACAACATATCATTAACCTTAACGATTGTAGACTCTTCCTTTTCTCCTCTTTCGTAACCATAGTCAACAGATACAAATTCAATATGCTTTAGAGTATTCAATGAGCCCTCAATAATTTCAGGTTCAAAACCCTCAGCTTCAACTTTAAAAAGTTTTATTTTTTTATTTAACTTTAGACTATCTAATGTAACAGTAGTAACTTCAATGGGTTTAGAATTATCAAACTTTACTAAAGAACTATTCCCTCCATAGTCATCAATATAAAAGAGATCTTTGCTGTTTTGATTGGATAATGCTTTCATAAATAATTTATTTGACTCATTTAGATTATTTAAACGTAAGCATTCGAATGTTTCCGGATCAGGTTCAAACCCTACATAATTAACTTTTATTCCTAGATTCATGAATGCAATGTTCAGCTCTCCAACATTAGCCCCACAATCAATTACTATGCTGTCTTTCTCAATTTGTAAATCATCTAAGCAATAGGATTGAAGCAATATTTTTAATTGAAGGTCATAATTGTTTACCATTCGAAGAATTCTTTTATTCGGATAACAAATAACGCCTGTATTTTTTATTTCTTTTTTATAAAGATTATCTTCATAATATATTTTTGTATTTTCCCTATAAAAAAAATTTACTGCGTTACAAAAGTTTTTACCTTGAAGTTTATTAATTAAAAAACCTAGTAACTTGCCCTTTAATATAAATAAAATCTTTTGTAACAGGTTTAATTTCTCAAAATCAATACCCCTGAACATAAAAGGTGGCAAGTTGATTAAATATGGTAAGGTAAACTTCATTATCTATCAGTATAATAAATTAAAGATTAGTATTAATAAAATATAGTGATGAATAAAAAAAAAGTATTGATTTTTGGTAGCAATGGCCTCGTTGGTAAGTCCCTCACACGAATTCTTATTCGCTCAGATAAAGTTTCTGAAGTAATAACGTCATCAAGACAAGACACAGATCTGTTTTCTCTCAATGAAACAAAAAAAATCATAGAAAATACTCAACCAGATTTAGTCATCAACGCAGCAGCAAAAGTAGGCGGTATTCATGCAAATAATACCCAGAGAAGTGATTTTATTCTTGACAACCTAAAAATTAATATGAATATATTAGAAGCTTGCATTCCATTCACAGCAATAGAAATAATAAACCTAGGAAGTAGCTGTATTTATCCATTAAATGCTGAAAATCCAATTAATGAAGATAGTCTTCTCACGGGCATCTTGGAACCAACAAATTCTCCATATGCGATTGCTAAAATTGCGGCCATTGAAATAGGTAAATCTATAAGCCAGCAATATGGACATCAAGTCCTTAACTTAATGCCTACCAATTTATATGGACCAGGTGACAACTATTCCGAAGAAGATAGTCACGTAATTCCTGGTTTAATTTACAGAATGCATATGGCAAAAATTAATAATGATCCTATATTTCCAATATGGGGAACTGGAAAACCCTTAAGGGAATTCTTATATGTTGATGATTTATCTTATGCTGTAGAGTTTTTAATTGATAGGAAAATTGATTACGAATTATTAAATATTGGGAGTGGTGTTGAAGTTTCAATTAATGACTTATCACTACTAGTTAAACGTACAATAGGGTATGAAGGAGAACTTATAAACAACACATCAATGCCTGATGGTAATCCAAGAAAATTAATAGATTCAACAAAAGTACGTAATCTTGGATGGGCTCCGAAGATAAATCTTGAGGAAGGTCTTAAATTAAGCTACGAGTCCTTTTGTAAGAAAATATAATTAGCAGATTAAATTTCCCAAGTATTTTCAATTAAGCCTTCATTTAAAAGGACCTGATCTCTTTTAGCTAAATTTAAATCACTTTCTATCATAAAATCTATCAAGGTTTCAATATTAGTTTTTGGCTCCCAGCCAAGTTGTTGTTTAGCTTTAGTAGGATCACCTAATAAGTAATCTACCTCATTTGGCCTCAAATATCTTTCTGAGATTTCAACAGACTCTTTCCAGTCTAAATCGAGTTTACTAAAAGTAATCTCAAGGAAATCTCTAACTGTATAGGTTTTCCCAGTTGCTAAAACCCAATCATCTGGAGAGTCATTCTGCATCATCATCCACATGCCTTCAATGAAATCTCCTGCAAAACCCCAATCACGACTTGCGTCAAGATTTCCTAGATATAATTTTGACTGAATGCCTAAAGAGATTCTGGTTGCAGCTCTTGTAATCTTTCTTGTTACAAAGGTTTCTCCCCTATAGGGTGATTCATGATTAAATAAAATTCCATTTACACAAAACATTCCATATGAGTCTCTATATATCCTTGTCATGTTGTGTGCAAATACCTTAGATGCTGCATATGGACTTTTGGGGTCAAACAAAGATTCTTCATTCAGGGATGTTTTTGTTCCTCCACCGTACATTTCTGAGGAAGAAGCTTGGTAAAATTTTATTTCACTGTTTATATTTTTAATAGCTTCTAACAAAGAAACTGATCCTATCGTACCTGTTTGAGTACTATAAATAGGATTTTTGAAAGAGACTGCAACGTGAGATTGAGCGGCTAAATTGTAAACTTCTTCCGGATTAATTTTACTAATTAGTGAGTAAAGAGATGATGAGTCTAAAAGGTCTGAGTAATATAACTTTAAAGTGCCTTTTTTTTGAAAATCCGCTATTAAACCATCTATTCTAGATGTATTAATAGTTGAAGATCTTCTTATTGTACCGTGGACTTCATATCCCTTTTCTAGAAGAAATTTAGAAAGATAGTATCCATCTTGCCCTGTAATGCCGGTAATAAAAGCTTTTTTCATCTCAATAATTCCTAACCATATAATTCGATTACTTTGACCTTAGTAGAGTTTTTTAAAAAGTAGTATAAGAAAAAATAATATACTAATGGGAATTGAACTCCTTCCATTGTTATATCAAGCAGTGATACAACTAGAGCCGGGAGGATATACATTAATATCTGAAAATTATGATTTTCTTTTTTCCAATATTTTAACAAACCATAGTGAAATACTCCAAATAGCAATAGTTGGAATATCCCTCCTCTTCCAATAATATTGACTAAATAATTATGAACGTGTTCGTTCATTCCATCCCTACCGAGTCTTCCAGGTGCCGAGGGATCAAGCATTTGAGGAAAAATTTCATTGTAGCCGTAACCAGTCAAAACTCTATTCTCTTCAATCATATCAAATAGAACATCTTGCCAAATATCTAGCCTCCAATTTGCGGTTGGATCAGTTGACTCTAGCCTTCCATAGTGCATGTAGAATGAAAAGAAGACATTAACAGTATCTTTTTCTTCTGCTAATGAAGTTAAGCTATCAGTAACTGCAGAGGGTGTGACAATTTCAATTAGATCGTCAAAACTTGGACGATTTAATTCTGAACGATCTATTCTCAGAGCTGAAAAGCTGAAAAATAATAAGGAAATTAGGAAATAAATACCTACCCTTAACTTATTATTATATATGAATCTTCTTGAGTAGAAAATTTCAAAAGTCATATAAATAACAACACCCAAAAATGATCCTCTACTAGCAAAAAGAAGAAGAGGGAGCATCAACCCAGAAGTGATCATAAAATAGAAGAATCTCCTATTTTCTGATTTTATATAGTACTTATTCAAAAAATTAACGGAGGCATACCCAATAAAGATGTCTGATGCTTTAAGAAATTGAAATTTATCAGAATTCTCTCTAAAAAAATCTATAAAAATATTCGGATAGTTTCCTGAAGAAAACAAATATGTAGCAAAGGGAACTATTAGAAAAATTTTATATAATTTTTCAAGTTCAATATGAGATTTAAGGCTTGTAACTGTCCCAAAAAATAAAAAGAATGTGCTCCATATGTAAGAACTTGTCTTATACGTATAAAGGTTAGTAAAACTAGCATCTGTAGTAATGCCGATTATGAAAAATGATAGAATTATTAGCTTCATACTATAAAATTGAGCATCATTAAAATAAAAGTTTTTGAATTTATTTTTTGGAGTAATTAGAAAAATAAGAGCTATCAGAAATCCTGCTCCTATTAAGATTTCACCAACCCTAAAACCTAAGATGTATAAGCCAACAAAAGATCTATTAAATACCATTACACATATAAATGGAATAAAAAGTGTAATTTGAATGAAAGTATTGACTTTGTTGAGTTTGAAGAAATTTTTTAATTTCACAACAAGCATTTTAATTTAGTTAATAGATTAAAGTCCTTTATCTGTATTTTTTTAATGAATATTTAATTTTTCTAGAAGTTGTATAGATTAGCTTTTCAAATAAATTAAGAATATTTGGAGTCTTTCGTTCTTTTATTATTTGATCTCTGTCATTTATTAGCTGAGTAAAAAGATTGAGGTACTCCTGTGACATTTTGTCAGCGTTATGCTTGTAGGAAACTACCTTTTTTCTAAAAAACTGATACTCTTCGTACATCTTATTTAAATTTATCTCAAAATTATTATTGTTAAACATAATTCCATAGCCATCGCAATATTCCGGTATTCCTCCACTATTAATATACAATACGGGAAGTCCACATTGAACTCCTTCTATATGATGGTTGCCGGATGGTTCATTTATAGAAGCGGTAAGATAAACATCGTTTTTTCTAAGTTCATTTGCAAGGTCTTCTCCGGAAAGGGGCATTATATGTTTAGAGTTATTAAATTTAAATTTTGTTGGTAGGTTTCCAATATATGTAAAAGAAAATTTATTTTTAAATTCTTGTGTGACAAGTAAATCATCAAGTTTTTTGTAGACATCAAATCCTTTGTTCCAGTTTGCACCCCAGTGATGGGTAACAATTCTTAATTTGTTACTTTTTTCTAAACTTTCACTTTTTGAATTATAAAAAATATTTTGATTTGCTCCACTCATTATTACACATATATTTTTACATTGAAGACCTTGATTTGTAAATAGATCTCTTAGCCATGAACTGACAAAAACTGTCGCATCTGCAGCTTTATTTGCTTCTAATAAATACTGATTTACAAAATTTGTATTTTTTCTTTCATCGCATTCATTAATTCTGTGAACAACCATAACATTATTGTTTACAAATTGTCTGTATTTCAAAATATCAATATGAGTAAACATTGATGACTCTGATGTTCGACGTGGTTCAGTAAGTAATATTAGATCTATATCATTATCGTCAAGGGTATGCACAACAGTGTGGTTGTTTTTTATCAAATAATTTTTTAGATTAATAGCAAAAAGGTTTCCACCTCCCCAAGGACCATCTTTAATATTTGTACCTATACTTATCTTCATAATAATGATTTAAATAATCCATTGAATTCATGAAGCCAATTTGGAAGTTTATACTTTAATGATTTATCAAAAGCATGATCAATATTTGTTCTTGCCTGTGCGAAGTTTTTCATAGAGAATATTGATTTATCATCTAATATTTTGGATGCAATTCCAACATCTGTAGATATTATTGGAGTTTTAGTTATACCGCACTCTAAAATGGCTTGTGGACCTCCTTCAATCCTAGAAGCAACAATATATAAATTTAAACAATTGTAGAGCTCATTAAGTTCACTAAAATCGACCATTTCAAAATATTTATAAGGAATTTTTTTTCTCTTCAATTCATTTATTATATAATTTCTTCTTTTACCTGTGAGTAAAATTACAACATTTTTTTCTTCCCTATAGTAATATTCGAAAATTTTAGATAATCTATCCGGACCCTTGGAGAGCTTTGGAGAAATTAAATCTTTTCCTTCCGTATCTCTCTGGAAAGAACCTATGTAATATGTATTTTCTTCTAATCCATATTTAGATTTAATTTTATGATTTTCATTGATGCTATAAAAAATATTCTGATTGATCCAGAAAGGTATTGTCACTATCTCCTTGTTGGTAACCTCGGTAATCTGGTCTGTTGTTTTGCTTGAAATAGAATGATAAATATCAACATATCTATCTCTTTTGTTAAAATTTTTTCTTTCTTTTTTATTAAATTTTTCAAAATCAATATGGTGAATGGTGCAAACGACCTTTTTATCTTTTAAATATTTTTTTGGTATTTTTCTCCATGCCCATGGTGCGATTATCCAAACTATATCTGCTTCTTCTATATTTTCAGTAAAGGTTTCAGTATTAAATTGGATCCACTCTTCACGAAATCTATCAACTACCCAAGATTCATTGGCACTGTTTAGAAATATTTTCATAATTTTTTAACGGGTTTTATATTTTTTTTTGCACAATCAGCATAATATTTTTGCTCTTTTCGAAAATTTGATGAAATGTTATTTTCCATATTTAAATAGTAGAGAATTTTGTTTTGTATTCTGACGTTATACCCATTTCTTATTAGATCAGTAATCAATTTATAGTCTTGAGCATATAAAAAGTCTTCATCGTAACCACCTATGTCTTGGAGTGCTTCTTTTTTAATTAGAAGGGTGCCATGTATGAGCGGATTTTTGTATTTTAGATGTAAGCTTAATGGTAGGTAGTAGGAAAATCCTGGGATTATTCTTTTGCTGTTTATTACCTTCGCTCTGGAACCACAACCGTCTAAATTAAACTTTTTCAAGAATATCAACTGTTCTTCTAGCCTGTTTTTTGCACTAAAGTCATCGCTATCATGCCTAGCTATATAGTTTCCAGAACAATACTCGATTAATTTATTAAGAGACAAAGTCAAACCCATATTTTTTTTATTTCTGAATAATTTTATATTTTGATAACTTTTTTCATATTCAGCACAAATTTTGTAAGTATTATCATTCGAACAATCATCAGAGATTAACAATTCAAAATTTTTAAATGTTTGTTGTACGATGCTTTTTATTGCTGATTCGATTGTTTCTTCAGAATCATATGTACTCATAATAATTGAAATTTTATCTTTAGCCATCTAACGCCTTTCTAAAATCATTAATTATCTTCTTTTTACTCAAAAAATTTATAATATATGATCTATTCTCTTTAGAAATCTTTTCCATCTCAAACGAATTATTTATAAAGTTTAATTTTTGAACCAAATCTTCATAATCAAATTGTTTAAAACATAACTGGTAATTTTTTGGAAAAAATTCTTTTATACCGCCAGAAGATGGAAATATAGATGGAACACCTAATATAGACGCCTCACATAGCAAATTTGGTTGACCTTCATATAATTTCGTTGCCGTAACGACTGCTTTTGCTGATTTAATAATTTCTAATGTATCTGAATTGCTTTGTAATCCAGTAAATTTAATATTTGTAGATTTATATTTATTTTGTAAGTTGGTAAGCTCGGGGCCCTCCCCTACAATCTTAAGCGTCATGAATGAAACTTCGCTGATTAAAAACGAGTCAATTAAGTTTTCCACACCTTTTTCCTTGGATACCCTTCCTGCGTAAACTATATAGTCTTCCTTGCGATTATTTTTAGTTTCATATTGAAAACTAATATAGTTTGAAAACTTAAATATTTTATTTCTTGCAAAGCCCAAATTAATTAGAAATTCTTTATGAAAATTTGTTAGAACTAATAATTTAAAATTACTATTTTTAAGTAACTTGAAGTATCTTTTACCATAACGTAGAACCAGAAGGGATTTTAGGTTAGAACTCTCAAAATATTTATTAAATTTTTTTAATGATTTTTTTTCAAGTCCACAAGCTTCACATGTCTTATTATTAATTAAATGGTTCTTTATGTGAAAAGACTTTGTACAGAAGTATCGAAAGTTATGAAGCTTAATAAAGGTTGGTATTTTTTTTTCTTTTAGGACTCCAAATATTCCTAGGGAAGCTTTGAACCAAGTATTGTGAACATATGCAATATCTGGGTCAAATTCCTGAATTTTATCCCGAAGTATTTTTTTACTTTGTAGGTTTTGGTTCAAAATAAACCAAATACCTTGAAGAAAAGTATTATTTATTTCATTAGAAAAATATAATGTATCAACAATGAAATGCTTTCTCAGAAGTTCAACCTCATTTTTGACAGCTAAATCTTCTCCGCCTATGTTCTGATACTTATTATGAATTATTAGTATTTTTTCCACTTATCTTAATTTACTTAATTTTTAAGAATATGGTTATTAATATTAAGTTTGTGAATATTCTTATTTTATTTACCTATGGCATGTCTTTTAAAGCATGGGATGAATCTGGTTTACTTGATAGAGAAATAAAAATTTATAATAAAATCTCTGAATTACATGATATAAACTACACTTTCTTAACATTTGGTGACTCAAAAGATTTACAATATGGGGATTTACTAACAAATGCCTCAATATATCCGATTTATAATACTTACAAATTTTTTAATAATAAGATTATAAGATTCTTATACAGTTTTTATATTTCTTACTCTCTGAGAAAAGAATTTGCAAATATAAACCTGATCAAGACAAATCAATTAATGGGCAGCTGGATAGGAATTGTTTTAAAAATATTCAATAAAACTCCTCTTATTGTCAGAACTGGATATGATATTTTCATTTTTTCTTTAAAAAATAAAAAAGGTATAGCTAAGTCTTTTTTCTATTATTTATTAACACAAACTTCATTGATTTTTTGCAATCTTTATCTAGTTTCTTCCGATGAAGATAAAAAATTTATACAAACCTACTTTTTAGCTAACAGAAATAAATTAAAAGTATTTTCAAATTGGGTTGAATTTACTGATGAAGTTAAACCTTTGGCCAAAAGATATAAGAATAAAATATTAAGTGTTGGAAGGCTTGAAACCCAAAAAAATTTTGGACAGCTAATTACCCTACTAAAAAATAGTTCCATAGAAGTTGATATCTATGGAGAGGGGTCATTGAAGTCAGAATTAACTGAAATTGCCAAAAAAAATAATGTTAAAATAAACTTTCTTGGTGGCATACCCAACTCAGATTTACTCAAAAAGATGGAGGATTATAGAATCTTTTGTTTACTCTCTAATTTTGAGGGTAACCCAAAAGTTATACTCGAAGCAATGTCAAAAGGTTGTGTTTGTATTGTTTCAGATATACCCAACAACACAGAAATAATATCAAACAATAAAAATGGTTATATTGTAGAAAATGAAAATGCAGTTTTACAATCTCTTTTGGCTAAGTTAATGATTGACAATGATAAATTAAGTAGATTAAGCAACCAAAGTCGTGAAACTATTTATAACAATTTTTCTTTTGATTATGCCTTAGAGTTAGAGTTACAAAATTATACATTATTCAACAATTCTTAAATACCTTTTTTCACCCTCTACCTCAACTTTTATATGACAGGATGCATCATTGAAACTATTTGGATCATGGGTAGAGTTGATGATTGTTAAACTTTCTTGTTTTTTAAGTATGTTAAATATAAGATTTTTCATCTTATCATCAAGATTTGATGTTGATTCATCTAAAAGTAATATATCTATTCCAGAGATTAAGGCTCTAATAAAGGCGAGTTTCTGCATTTGTCCAGAAGATAGAGATTTATTACTTACTCGTCTATTAAGATCGTAAGCAGACTTTTCTCTAAATGTTTCAAATTCATGTAATTTAATCAATAATTCTTCATCAGAAACTTTTAATTGGTTACCGTATAACAAGTTTTCTCTAAGTGTGTTATTGAATATAAATGGTGTAGCACCAATATAACCAAGTTTTGATGAGTTTATTTCAACACTTCCTGTTTGAGAATATAGAACTCCAGCAATTAATCCAAGTAGTGTACTTTTACCAGATCCGTTGGGACCTGTTATTATAGTATGCTGATTTTTTGGAATACTGATACTGACATTTTCGAAAATATAATCTTCGCTGTTGAAATATTTAAAATTTAAATTTTGAATCTTGACTGCATGAGTATCAATTTTTTCAGAATTAATTATATAATTCTCTTTGTTGGTTGACACTTTATTCTTTTCTAGATTTGTAAAATGTTTAATGTGCACTTGTGAGTTTAATAAATTGTTTACTGCACCTGACAAAGAGCCTATTTGCTGAAATAGCCTAAGAGTTACACCAATAAAGTCAAGTGTAAGTCCTTTTACTATACTTGAAAAACTTACTAAAATACCTAAAACAAACATCGTTAAAAAAGTTGGAAGATATCCACTTAAGGAAGTAAAAATTATATGTTTTATATTTACTTTATTAAAGTCAATCAAGTCTTCGTCAAACTTTTTAATTTCTTCCTGGTCTTTTTTTAAAATTTTAATAAGAAACATATTTTCAACAACTTTTTCAATAACTGTACTTAAGGATTGTTGCTTCCAATAGGCTTCATCTATAAATTTTCTAGACTGGCTAATAATTCGTTTTAAGGGATAATACAGTATTATTATTCCCCCCAAGAAATAAAAAAAAGTATTAGTATCAGCATCTACTAAGTAGTAGCCATATGCAGCGATTTGAATAATACTCATTAGAAATTGAGCAAAAGATGTGTAAAAAAAAGTTAAATGAGACGTTAGTTCATTTACGTAAAAGTAAGCATCTGCAATTGAGTAATTACTTTTGTCAAAAACTTCATCTAATAATTTAACTTTCAGATTTCTATTTATATCAAACTCTAATAACTTCATATTTATTGATTGTGAATATGCAAATATAAATCTTGCTACAACTAAGAGTGGAATCATATATTTATATTCAAGAAAAAAATTAAGAAAAAAACTTAAAATATTATCTTGTTCAATAACATTTGTTAACACGGCAGAAAAAACTAAAATCAAGAGTATATCTACTGCAGCAACTCCATTAGCAAGAAATACTGTTAAGAAAATTCGAATCTTTTTATTTTTTGTTTTTGTAATTTTTGAGACGTACATTACATCCCGATACATAGTTTTTAGCTTGGATATCATTTGATCGTTACTTAAGTTTTCCCATTAAATTTATATTATTACAGTTAATTGAATATAAATTATAAATTAATTTAAATTTACCTTTTATAAAATTGCTATATTTAGTAAATCAAAAATAAATTGGAGTATTTTTTTTATAACCTAGATTATAAAGAACTTTATCCTTTAGGCCATGGCCATAATGTCTTACACTCAAA
>CERI01042280.1_pt1 | contig 27532 bp, 16 predicted proteins | sample 350261 | NCBI WGS metagenome assembly CERI01 (sample SAMEA2620979, study PRJEB7988) | marine metagenome | isolation source: saline water (ENVO:00002010), including
AATATTGGCAAGCATTTAGATTATAGGGAATTCAACAAATTAATTAATCAAGGAGCAATAGTTTTAGATATGAGAAACTATTATGAGAGTGAAATAGGAAAATTTGAAAATGCAATTATTCCAGATGTTGTAAGATCTGATGAATTATTGCCAGAAGTTAAAAAAATATTAAAAGATAATAAAGATGATAAGATATTGCTTTACTGCACAGGAGGAATAAGATGTGAAAAAGCTAGTTCTTATTTAATTAATCTTGGATTCAAAGATATTAATCAATTAAGTGGTGGAATCATTAAATATGCACATGATATAAAAAAAAATAATGTGAAATCAAAATTTATTGGTAAAAATTTTGTTTTTGATAATAGAATGTCTGAATCTATAACGGATGATGTTATTGGCTCATGCCATGTTTGTTCAAAATCTTCAGATAGACATATTAATTGTTATAATGAATATTGTCATATTCTATTAATTCAATGCACTAAATGCAGTAAAAACTTAAATAATTGCTGTTCAAAAGACTGTGCTGAATTTTTACTTTTACCAATTGATGAAAGAAAAAAAATATTTAAAGATGGAAAAATTAAATTCAATGCTCAAAAAACTGATAAAATAAGACCAAAATTAAAAGATATCAATAGCTTGTAATTTTTGCTGGTAATTCCTTGGTAACAAAAATATTTTATTTTTGTATTATTTATAAAATAAACATATATTAAAACCCTTTATATAAATTTTTTATGAGAAGGTAGTTGTTGATATGAATCACATTTATTGTTAATAACTTATTTTAATTTTTAAGAAAATTTAGAAGTACAAAAGATTAACTTGGAGGAGTAAATGAAAAATTATTTTATAATACTTTTATCAGCATTGTCGTTTTTGGTTGCAGAAGATATAGTGGTTTCAATATCATCCACTGATGACATTGCAGGTATTCAATATGGTTTTACAGGGGGTGGAAGTTTTAGTTACAATCCAGATTTAACACCTGGTCCAAATCAGACTGGTGATACAGCTCCTTATATTTTTAATATACTTAATGTCCTACCTAATGGGTTTACCCTTATGGCTGATACAAATCAGGGATATTTACCTTCTACGAATGGTATAGCTCAAACTTTTGTAACCTACCAAAATACAGGTGGTTCAAATGTATGTGTGGATGCATCAACTTTGATTGTTTCTGATAGAGCGGGTAATACATTAACTTACGCGACTACAGATCCAAATAATTGTTTGTTAATTACAGTCTCTAATGCTTGTGATGATGTAGATAACGATGGTATATGTGATGATGTAGATGGTTGTGTTGGAACACCTGATTGCGCAGGAGAGTGTAATGGTTCTGCTTTAGATCTTGGTTGTGGTTGCGGTGTTGCTGGTCCATCTGGTTGTGATAATGCTTGTGGTTCAACAGCTGAGAATGATGCGTGTGGTGTATGTGGAGGCGACGGTTCATCTTGTGCTGCAGATTATACAGTATTAGCAGGAAATTTATATTACAATCCATCTTCCTTAGCAATTTCTCTAGGTGAAACTGTTGAATGGGTAAATGAGGGTGGTTTTCATGATGTAGTTGTAACTTCAGGTCCTGAATTGTTTTCGTTATCTGCATGTATTGGTCCTTGTATAATTGGAGACTATACATTTACAGTGCCTGGTATATATGATTATATTTGCAGTATTGGTAATCATGCTGCTGGAGGAATGGTTGCATCAATTACTGTTGGTTCTGGTGGTTGTACTGATGAAAATGCTTGTAACTATAATGCTTCGGCTGACTTTAGTGATAATTCTTGTGTGTTTGCTGATTTAGATGAATGTGAATCGTGTTTAAATGGTTCAGTTGTAACTAATGATTCTGATAATGATGGTATATGTAATGACTTAGATGGTTGTGATGGGACAGTTGACGCTTGTGGTGTATGTGCAGGTGATGGTTCATCATGTCAAGATATATTTTGTACTGATTTACCAGAAAATGATAACACATTATATGTTGATGTTAACGGAATAGTTTACTATAATTTTACATCTACTCTAGCAGGATTTCAATTTAACTTAGTTGGAAGCTCTATGAGTTCAGCATCAGGTGGTGCTGCAGCAAATGCAGGATTTATTGTATCAGCTGGGAATTCAACTGCTGTAGGACTTTCATTTACAGGTGCTGAGATTCTACCTGGATCAGGTATATTAACAGAATTAAATGGATTGTCAGGGATACCAACAGGTTTATCTAATATAATATTATCATCACCTGTGATTAATGGTATCGTAAATGAATTTGTTGATTCAACTGAAACTTTCGTATGTCAGGCGGCTGAATGCACTGTTGATTTAGATAACGATGGTATTTGTGACGACGTTGATGATTGTGTAGGAGCGGTTGATAGTTGCGGTGTTTGTAATGGTCCTGGTGCAACTCAAGATTGCGGATGTTCAGGCATACCTCAAGGTGCATGTAATTGTGATGGTGATACTTTAGATGCTGTTGGAGTTTGTGGCGGTTCATGTGCTTTAGATGCAGATGAAGATGATGTTTGTGACGACGTTGATGATTGTGTAGGAGCGGTTGATAGTTGCGGTGTTTGTAATGGAAATGGTCCCTCTTATAACTGTGGCGAAAACGGTGATTTAGTATGTTCAGATACTGATTGCCCAACAACAGGTGGAGTAATCGTTGATACTAACTTATCTGCAGGTTGGAATTGGATATCTACAAATGTTTTATCCTCTGATATGAATTTAGGTGTTTTATTTTCAAGCGTTGAAGGTGACGATTTTATTAAAAGTCAAACAGGTTTTTCTACTTATTATGATCTTCCAGGATTTAGTGGTTGGTTTGGAGATATTACTAATGTAGAAATTGGTAAAGGATATAAATTAAATCTTCAAAATTCTTACAATTGGACTTATACAGGAATGGGTGTGTCTTCTTCTGATTACCCAATATCTTTATATTCAGGTTGGAATTGGATAGGATATCTTCCCTCATCTGATTTAGATATAAATACAGCATTGACATTTGAAGCTCAAGACGGCGATTATATTAAGGGCCAAACAGGCTTCTCTACTTATTATGATTTAACTGGTTTTACTCAATGGTTTGGACAGTTAAATACTTTGTCTCCACTTAATGCTTATTTAATTAAAGTTCAATCTGATGTTGTATTTACTTATCCTGAAGGAATCTCAAGAGCTTTGGATTATAATTTTGATTTAAATCCTACTTTTGATTATGGTGAATTTGAATTTAATGGTGCAATAACTGCATCAATTAATGCCAGTGATATTGATGTGTCTAGTAATGATTTTTTAATTGCTTACGATAATTATGGACAGGTAAGAGGAAAAGTAAATCCGATTTATTTCCCTCCAACAAATGAGTATATATTCATGTTAATGGTTTATGGCAACAAGAATGATGAAACTTTATCATTTGAATATTATAATCAGGATGCAAATCGTAGTTATTTATTAAATGAAATGATTAATTTTGAATCTGATATGATTATTGGTGATGGATTAAATCCATTGAATTTTAATATGAATAACATTGAAGAGGTTTCTGTTTTATCTATATCAAAAGCATATCCTAATCCATTTAATCCTTCAACAAATCTTGATTATTCAATAATGAATTCAGGGCATGTTGAAATCACTGTTTTTGATGTAACAGGAAGAAAAGTTAGTATTCTTGAAAATTCATTTAAAAATGCTGGTGATTATAATATAGTATGGAATGCGCAGAATAATACAAGTGGAATTTATTATATTCAAATTTTAGCGGGAAATGAATTGAAAACTCAAAAAGTAGTTTTATTAAAATAAATTTCTAGTTTATAATTATTAAAAATAAAAAGCTCCATTATCATTTGGAGCTTTTTATTTATACAATAGTGTTGTTAATTTAATTTATCAATGTATATAAAAATAAGTAATCTTACAAAATCTTTTAAACTCTTTAAACGATCTGCTGGTTTAAAAGGTGCTATTAAATCTTTCTTTAATCGTGAATATCAAACTTTTACAGCATTAAATGAAATTAATCTAGAGATTAATGAGGGTGAAATAATTGGCATTCTTGGAGAAAATGGAGCGGGTAAAACGACATTAATTAAACTTATGGTTGGATTATTATATCCAAACAGTGGTACTGTAATTATAGATGGTTACAATCCTTGGGATAGGAATTATAATTTTTTAAGCAGTATATCAGTTGTAATGGGTCAGAAAAATCAACTTTGGTGGGATATCCCTGCATCGGAGTCCTTTCTGCTTAATAAACATATATATAATCTAAGTGATAACGAATACAACGAAACATTAAATGAACTTGTTGATTATTTAGACGTAAAGGATAAGCTTAATGTTCAAGTTAGGAGATTATCCTTAGGTGAAAGAATGAAAATGGAAATTATTGCTGCGCTTTTACATAGACCAAAAATTATTTTGTTAGATGAACCTACACTTGGTCTTGATGTTATTTCTCAATCTAAAATTAGAGAATTTGTTAAGTACTATAATAAAAAATATAAAACTACATTTGTTATTACAAGTCATTATTCCAAAGATATACAAGAGATGTGTAGAAGAGTTTTTGTTTTAAATAAAGGAAAATCTGTTTATGAGGGAAATTTTAGAGATCTGGTTAGAAATATTAATCCTAAAAGAAAATTAGTTTTTGAATTTGATAATGTTCCTGATTCGGAATTACTTATTTCATTGAAAAATAAATACAGTTTTGATATTAATGACAGGATACTAACAGCTATTTTATCAGAAATTGAATTACAGAATCTTTTGAAAAATTTATTGCAAAGATTTAAAGCTGATAATATAACTTTTGAAGATATCCCTGTTGATGATGCTATGAAAAGTTTTTTTGAAAATCCTCAAAAATATATTAAATAAGTAGTTGGGTAAGTATTTTTCAATATTAAGAATTAATTGGATTCACGCGCTTGAATATAGGGCAAATGCATTAATAGGTTTGTTTGCAATATTATCAGGACTTTTTATTGAATATCAGATTTGGACTTTAATTTTCTCATCTAGCGATACAACAAATATTCCTATGAAAGGTTCAGATAGTGTTTATACTTTTGAACAATTAATTATATTTATTTTTTTATCAATAATTGTAGGTCAATTAAAATCGTCATGGATTACTTCATCCCAAATGATAATGGAGATAAGACAAGGACTTATTAGTAAATATTTGATTAGACCCATATCTTACTTTTGGTATTACTTGATGATGTTTATAGGAATAAACTCTCTTTATTATATCGTTTATTCAGTTTTAATAGTAGTATTCGTATTTTTATTTCCCAATATGATTTTTGAATTTGATTATAGCATGTTTGGCTTTATAATTTCCTTGTTTCTATCAATTTATTTATCATATTGTATCTATTTTATTATGGTATGTTTTGCTTTTTGGTTTGGGGAGGTTAGGTCTATTGTAGTTGCATATAATCTTGGGATGATAATGATTTCAGGCCAATATATTCCTATCAGATTATTTCCAGAAAATTTTCTGTCAGTTTTAAGTTGGACTCCAGTACCTTATTTAGTTGATTTACCTGTAAGCATAGCAACAGGTTTATTACCTTTTGACGTTTGGAAAATTGATGTTTTATATGCTTTTATCTGGTGTTTTATTTTAACAATAATTAGTTTATTATTTTATAATAATGGTATTAAAAAGTATGAAGCATTTGGTCAATAGATACTTAACTCTTTGGCTAGCATTTTTTAGAAATACTCTATCAAGGGATATGGAATTTAAATTAAATTTTATATTCGAAATGTTTATTGACGCTGTCTATTACGGATCTTTATTTCTATTTTTTCAAATTATTTTTCAATTCACTGATTCTTTAGGTGATTTTAGTAAGGATGCAGTGATTATTTTCTTACTAACAGTATATATTTCTGATTTATTGTATGTCTTCTTTTTAGGTGGAAATGTTTTTGGTATTAATGAAAAAGTTAAAACAGGTGATCTTGATTTCATATTACTAAAACCTATGAATTCTCAATTTTTTATATCTTTTAGATATGTAACTACAAATGCATTAATTTCATTATTTATATTAGTAATCTTGTTATCAAGATTAATTTATATTTATCATGGTGGAGTGATTTTATTTGAAAATTACTTTATCTATTTAATATCAGTGTTTTTAGGTATGTTTATTTTTTATTCATTTGAGTTTATGATATCATGTTTATCATTTTGGTTTAGAAATTTTTCTTATGCAGGCTGGCTTGCAAGCGAATTGATTAAATATTCAAAAAGACCTGATTCAATATATAAAAATTGGTTTAGAAAATCACTATTTACAATTTTCCCAATGGCTTTAATATCTTCAGTTCCAGCTAGAATATTAATTTTTGGTGTAAATTATAAATTACTTTTACTACAATTTTTTATAGCTTTATTTTTTCTTTATTTAACAACTATAATTTGGAGAAAGGGATTGAAGTTATACGAAAGTGCTTCTAGCTAAGTTTTTCTTTTTTTCTTTTTAGCAGCAGGAAATAATATATTATTTAATATTAGCCTATAGCCTGGTGAGTTTCTGTGTAAATTTAAATCTGTAGGGGGGTCTCCTACAAAATGTTTATAGTCTTCTGGGTCATGTCCACCTAAAAAAGTAAAGGTTCCTTTTCCTGCATTCCCATGAATATATTTTGCCTGATTAGAAACGTAGTCTTCACCCAAAACCAATACATGTTTTTTTAAGAACTCTTTATTATATCCTGTTGTTTGTCCCATAAATCCATTAATAATAGATGAATGATTTTGTGTTAGCATTGTTGGGACAGGATCCCACTTAGCTGAAAACTCAAATAATGAAAAATAATCTTCTTCTGCTCCTTTTGTAACGGGGAGATGGCTTGGTGGATAATCGATTGTTGAAAATTCGTAGATCATAGGACTTGTGTATAAACTGTAATTTTCAAATGCAAATGAGTTATTAAAGTTTAATTTATTGTTATGATTATTGTCAGCAGGAGTCCCATCAAATACACTCTCTGCTATATCAACATTTTGGGCTGCTAGCGCTATATCAAAAGAATCTGTAGCAGAGCACATAGCAAACATAAATCCTCCATTTATGACATACTCTTTTATTTTTAAAGCAACACCTTTTTTTAATTTGTGCACGCTCCCATATCCATGATTATGTGCAATTTTATTAAAATCATTTTCAAGCTTTTTGTACCATGATGTATTCTTGTAGCTTTTATAAAATTTACCATATTGGCCTGTAAAATCTTCATGGTGTAAATGAAGCCAATCATATTTAATTAATTCTCCAGTAAGGACTTCATCATCAAAAATAGTTTCATATTCAATTTCTGCATAAGTTAGCGCAAGAGTTACTGCATCATCCCATGGTTGTTTACCCTCAGGTGAATAAACAGCAATTTCAGGAGCTTTTTCAAGCATGGCAATATCCATATTATTATTATTTATTATTTCATAAATCGTATTTATTTCTGAAGCACTTACATTGTAATAAGTAATGCCTTTCATTAAAGCTTCTTTTGCTATAATATTATTATTCTCAACTAAGAAAGAACCATTTTTATAATTTAGAAGCCATTCAATCTTAACTTGTTTTTTAAGTGCAGAATATACTAAACCATATGCTTTCAAATGATCATTTTGAGTTTCATCCATTGGTATAAGTATTTTTTGATTAAAAACAATACTTATTAATATAAAATAATATATAATATTTACTCTCAACTTGTAATTTCTCTTAGTCGCAATCTAATTAAATCATAATAAATACTGTTGGGATAATTTTCTAATAAATATATATATAAATCAACAGCATTTGATGTGTTATCTAAGATATAATCATATATTTCAGCTTTAAGTAATATGCTTGATTCTATTATAGTACTTTCATTATCAACTGTATTTAAAATATTTATTGCTTCTTCAATATTATTTTGTTTAATTAGTAAATAAGCATGTTCATATTTCATTTTAGATGAGATTTCTATATCAGTGTTTTCTGTTAATTCACTAATTATTTTAATTGATTCATATCGTTTGTTTTGAAATTTTTTCATTAAAGATTTAGAATAAGATTCAAGATCTTCCTTATTGTTTCCAAATATTGCTATATAATTTTTTATTTTTAAAATATCATTATAATAATTGGTCATTTTGAGTTCTCTTTTTAAAAAAATATCAATTTTTTGATTTAAATTTTCCCACTCATTTAGATAAAATAATATTTGAATTTCTTTTATCAAAAAGAGTTCATTTGGATCAATATCATTTTCATATTTTTGAAGTGTCTCTTTGGCTTTTGTTAAATCACCTTTTGAAATCAGTATATTTATAATCTCAATAATTGATTTTGTATTTAACTGATTTGAATTATTTGTATTTAATACTAATCTATTAAATAGTTTTTGCGAGCTATCAAGATCTCCAAGAATTTTATATTTGATCTGTGCTAAGTTATATAATGATTTTGTATCCTTATTTTTAACTATTAATGAATCATATATTGCAATTGCATTTTCAAGAAATAAGTTCTCATCTTTACCGATTTTTACAAATGGAGAATCTAAAAGCTCGTTTTTATATATATTAGAACTTATGGGCAGCCTTAGTTCTTTATTCTCTAAAATGATTTCATATAACTCAGCTAGCTTTATAATGCTTGATCTTAGTGTTTTTGCTGAAAAGTTGGAATTGATTATATCATTAATTACAGTTTGTGCCAATTGATATTCTTTATTTTTAATTAAGCTATCAATAAACTCTAAGAATTTAGACTCATCACTTGAATATTCTTTAAGTAATTTATAGGCACTATTAAATTTTTTATCTCTAAACTCTAAATCAGATAAAATTAATTTTGCATTATTAGATTCATATTGACGCAATATTGTTTTTACTTCATTATTAATATTATTAAAATCTGGGAAAGATAAAATTTTATTTCTTATAATATTGTATTTCCATGGGCTTTTATTATTATCTAGGTGCAATATAAACTCATCTATAGATTCTTTTATTGATAAATTCATAGCATAATGCATACCTAGCTCATAAGAAAAAAAATCTTTAGCTCTTTCTTCTCTAATGATTTTTATTTTTTTATCTAATTCTAAATTTTGATTATTTTTCAATAAAATATTAAATAGAGATTTTATATTTTTTTCTTTTGCCATTTTATTACTTACAATATCAGTTGTTATTTCTATCCATTTGTCATCACCAATCCATATGAGTATATCAATAATGTCTATTTTAGATTCAGTATTATTATTATTACTTTCTAAATACAGTGGATAAATTTCTTCTAGAGTTTTAAAGTCGTTTTCATTTTTTAATATTTTTTTTAATGGATAAAATGCTTCTTTTAAAAATGGACTTTCAAGAAATAATTCATAGTAAATTTGTTTAGACTGTTTATTTAGTCCATTATTTTGAAGAGTTTTTGCTTGACGAATCTTTTGATTTTGGCTAGGAGTTAATCTGTATTTTTTAGTTTCACTAATTGCTATAGATAGCATTAAAATAATTAATATATAATTTATTTTATTCATCATTATTATTATTTCTTTGAAGATTTAGAAAATATAATCTTGTAATATTCTGATAATCCATAGGGATATCTTCTTTCAGCGCTGATTCCATAGCATTAATAAAAAATGCATTCTTATCTTTAATATCTAAGGATTGATTAACATAGTCTGAATCTAAATTATAATTCGAGGCTGTTTTACTAATTCGTTTTTTAGAAAAATCTTTTTGAGTTAATGATTTTTGACTATCTAGCATTTTAGATAAAATCCTTTGTTGTCTTTCAATAGTTTTCCTTGAAATATTATTATTTTTTAAATCTAAAATAACTTCATCCATTTCATTCCCAGCATTAGATAATCCACCTGTTTTTTCACCAGGATTATCTCCAATTAATTCCTCTAGCTTTTGTCTCAACTCACTTTGCTGTTTAAGTAATTCTTCTAGAACAGATTTCTGCTGCATCATACTCATTTGACCAAGCTGCATAGTCATTTGGTTTATACCTTGTTGCTTATTTGACATTTGCTCTAGAGATTCCATGAATTTTTCAAATCCAGAAGCTGATTCACTTGATTGCATCTCTTCCATGGACAAGAGTAATAAATATGTTATGTTATTAATATATTTTAATATCTTTTCATGCTCATTGAATGCTGTAGTAACTTTTTTTTGTTCAACATTTGAGATAGCCTTAGATATAGATGATTTTAAACCTCCTATTTGACGGTTTATATTTGGATTTATATAGAATGTACTATTAGATAAATCAGTTAGTTGTTTTGTAATTTGATTTAGTTGCCTATCAATACTATCTTGTTTTCTATTGATTTCTTTAAGATATGGGCTTCGTGATTTAATACCTTCTGATTCTGAAATTATTTTTTCTTGTTGATTTGACATACTAAGTAAATTTTCGATTATTTTTATAAATTCTTTACTCAATTTATCTGATAATTCTTTTTTGAAGCTATTGTTTATTTCACTGATAATTTCTTCAATATCCTTTAAGTTTTTTTTTGTATTATTTGAAGCATTTTTATTTACTGATTGATTTTGTTCGTTCATCAATTTTTCAGTTTCTTTATTTATAGAACTTTCTGACAAGTCTGATAATTGATTAGAAATATTACCTGAAAATTTATTAATTAGTTCAGTTGTCTCTTTAAGAATTTGATTGAATTCTTGGAATCTATTTTCCTGTTTTGTTGTTTTTTTATTGATGATATATTCATCTTCTTTATTATTAATATCAAGGATAATATCAGATTGCTTTTTTATCATGTTTTCTATTTGTTCAGCTAATTCATTAAGCTTTTGTTCAGCTAGTGCCATTTCAAACATTTCCATATATTGATCTAATTGTTTTTCAAATTGTTCCATATTAAAATTATAGTTTTCTAAAGCTTCAGATATTTTATTCATATCCATATTTTTTAAAGCATCTTGAAGTTCTTGCATTGCTCCAAATAATTCTTCGCTCATTATCTCTTGAATAAGATTTTGAAATTTTTCAAATTTATTAACTAAATCATTGTCAAATAACTGATTTTCAGTTGCTTTTTCTATAATTTTTTCAATATTTTTTTCTATTTCTTCAATTTGAGAATTTATTTTTTCTATTTCTTCAAATGAATCTTCAATTTTTTGTTCTTGCTCCCAATTAGTTTCATCTGATTTAAGAAGCTCCATTCTCATATTATTTGTCATTTCAGAAATTTCTTCAATAGATGAATTAATATCTTCCATAATATCCTGAGTATTTGTTTCTATTTCTTCTATTTCGGTAAACAGACTTTCTAAAGAAGGAAATTTCCCAACAATAGTTTCTGATTCAGATATTTGATTTCCATTTATTTCATTATTATCAATAGCTATGATTCTAAAGTGAAGTTCTTCACCCATGGAAATTGGAAGATTATTTATATCCCAATTAAAGTTTAAATTATATTTTTTATCATTTTTTATTAAAATATCCAATTCTTTTCTAATTTTGTTTTGATTAAATTGTGGAAAATCTTCAGATAATATTTGATATTCAATAAATATTTCTTTAATACCATAATCATCAATTATATTTGCATTAATAGGAATAATCATTAATTCGTTAATTTCAAATTCCTTTGATGGTTTTTGGATTGCAATATTAGGAGGGTTATCTTTCTTTGTAATAAGAGTATACTGCCTAGGATTTAAGTTTGGGATAAATTCATTGTCCAAACAATGTAAAGTAAATGTCATTTCATCCGTAAAATTGATATTTTTGCTGATTTTGTGATTATCTATTTCAAGATTGATTCTACTTTCGTTGGTTTTTAACCATGCTGAATTTAAAGGTTTGTCTGTTTCGCCTTTTATAAGCAAATTACTACCTATGGGAATTTGAAGCTGATTTATATTTTTGTAATCTTCAACATATATATCTAAACCAGTATATTCAGGAGGCACTACTTTAAATGTGAAATCAATAATTTTTGGTCTTTTCTTCACATTTATTGTATATTTATTTGTTGAAATTATATTCCATTTTGAAAAAAAATTAGGATTTTTATAGCTGGCCCAATATTCAATATTTTCATTAATTTCATTAAATGTAAAGGAATATAAATTATTTTTATTAGGTACATTTTTTTTAAAATTAATATTATTTTCAATCCAATTAATCATAATACTATCAGGAGTTTCACCAAATCCTTCTATTTCAATTTTCAGATTATCGTTTGATAAAACTGATTTATTTTGTGTGATAGAATTAATGGTAAATGGTAATGGCGGATAGAATTTTTTATTATAATTTATTAATCGGTGAGTTGTATCCTTTATAATTGGTATTAGGAGTAAAATGGTTAGCGTTGAAATAATTGTAAAGCTAATCTTTAGTTCAGATTTATTTTTTTTTCTAAAATCATTTAAATTTATATTTGATATTTTTTTATAGACTGCTTTTTTTGCATAGTTCGTTAAGTCTGAATTCAACTTTTTGGAATTATTACTTATTTGTAAAATATTTATTAATTGATCTTTAACTTGCTTATTTTTTATACCAATTTCTCTGGCTATATCATAAAAATTTTTATAACTAAATAAAGAGTAAAAATGAATAATGAACTTGATTATCAAGTAGCTCAAACTAATAATCGTTAAATTTATAAAAATAAGACTAATTAGTTTTCTTGTGAAACTATTGATATAAAAAATATGTTCGAAAAAAATACTAAATAAAAAAATTGCAAAACATATAATAGATAAATTATTTACATTTTTAAGTAAGGTATTGAATGCGCTTTTTTTACGGTAGCAAATTAATATTTTTAATATTTTTTCCATACTCATTGAATTAGGCTATATATAATTATATTAGTACCCATTTTTAAAGCTTCTTGTCTTATGTTTTCAGGATCATTGTGAACATTTTTATCTTCCCATCCATCACCTAAGTCTGATTCATAAGTATATAAAAGTATTAGTCTCTCTTGATCAAATATTCCTAAAGCCTCAGGTGGTTTCTTATCATGTTCATGTACTTTAGGAAGTCCATTTGGAAACGAATAATAACAATGAAATAGTTCATGAGATTTAGGTAACAATGATAAATCTTTTTCTGGGAATAATTTTTTAACAGCTTCCCTAAAAGATTTATCTAAGCCATAGTTATCATCAACATGTAAAAATGCTCCATTTAATAGATGATTTCTTAATATTACCGTTTCTTCAGGATTAAATTTTATATCTCCGTGTCCAGTTATATAGAAAAATTTATTTTTATAGAATAAATCATCGCCGATTTTAACCTGCATCTCTTCTTTATTCACATTTATAGATGTATTGCTTTGTACAAAATCCAGTAAATTAGGTAGCGAGCTTCTATTTGCATACCAATCACCACCACCAGAGTATTGTATTCGGCTAATATTAAATGATCCCGTATCAGATAATCCGATTGATACAGTTACTAAAATTAGTTTTATAATATTTAATTTAATTTTCATAATAATTAAAGATAATACATAAACAAGTATTAAATTTAAATATATATTTAACAACACATGTTATAATAAATTTTTATTTTTAAGAAATAGTATGAAAAAAATATTTTTGATTTTTTTGTTTTTTAGTTTCTCTTTTTTGGAAGAATCTAATTGGGCTACAACTAGATTTGAAGCTTTTTGGAAAAGAAATTTTAAACAAATGTCTTTCAGAGAACCTGTTTACTTTCTTCCATACGATATAAGGCTGGGATACTATGAGTATGGAGGTTCAGGGTACTTTAATGAGTTAGATAATTTTTTGTCTGATAACGATAATTTAGAATCTAATCCATATAACACAACTGATTTAAACTTTCCTAATATAAGTAATAAAAAGTTCAGAAAAATGATGGCACTTGAAATTGACCTCTTAAGGTATAATTTTTTTAAAGATATGCAGAATATGATTGATATTCAATTGGGTCTTGGGTATCGATTATATAAAAACATAAATGAAGTTCAATTTAATAATGGAGATGCTCTAGAACCAGAATTTAATGAGTTTAATATTAATGGAACATTTATAATGCAATTTAATCCTAGATATTATAATTATCTATATTATTCAAAAGGATATGCTCGTGCATCTTTTTATAATAATAATTTAGCAGGCGGTGAAGCAAGTGGAGCAGGAACAAGTAATCACATAGGATTAGGATTAAATTTTATTAAACAAAATCATCAAGAAAAATCAAATTTCCACTATGGCATAGAACTAAGATTTTCTTCATTGGATATTAGTAAGATTAATGAGCCTGGCAATTTATCTAGAATTAATGGTTTTAAAGCAGAATCTATTGGTCTTGTTTTTTCTTTTGGTGTTGGGTATGGTGGTAAAAAAACATTAGGAGATATTGCATATCTTCATATGATAGATAATAATTATATAGAGGCATATGAAACATTTAAATTATATAAAAATAGTGCTAGAGTTTATAATAAATCAAAAATAGATGATATGATTGAATTTAGTAAAAGTCAGATTCCATATCAAATATATAATAATGCAATGTATTTTTATTCGAAAAATGAATTTAATAAAGCATTAGAATTATTAAATAAAATATCTTACAAAAATGATATTGATTTGGATTATAAAATTAAATCAATAAAATATATTATAGCAGATAAAATGATAAGTGATTTTAATGATATCCAAGAAAGCTATTCAGTTGATTTCAAAATTCAATATTACAAAGATATAAGTGATATAAGTCCTAAGATTCGCGATGAAGTTAATAAAAGATTATCTTTATTATATTTAGAAAAGGGAGATTATTTATTGAACAATAATAATTATGAGGAGGCTTATGAATTTTATATGTATTCAAAAACAACAGGTCAGTATAATCCAGAACGTATAAAAATTAAATTATCTAATTTAATTACTTCTATTCTAAACGATGCATACAACTTTTTAGAAAACAAGGAAGATCTTCTTGCATATGAGAAATTGTTTTTTGCAAAAAATATAGCTAACAATAATAACGAATATGTTAATTCACTTATAGATATTTTAGATAGTAAAATTAATTCATTAAAATTAGATAAAACTAAAAAGAAAATGAGATTGATGCTCCAAGATAAGCGAGAGTATATACCAGAAGAAATTAAAAAAGAAATTTTAATTGGAGATAGTACTATTGAGGTTATCCAAATATTGGGTAAGCCTGTAGATGAAATAAGTAGAAAAAAAATTAATGCAAATTATAAAATAATGAAGTATTTAATATTCAATAAAATATATATATTCTTTTTTAAAGACGAGATTTTAATTGATATTGATTTTGAATAATAGAATAGAATTAATTATTTAATTGTTTTATTTTTTAACGATGTTTTTATGCAATAAATAAAGAAGATAAATTAGAATGATAAAAAGAACTCATACTTGTGGAGAATTAACTAAAAAAAATTTAAAAGAAGAAATATCTCTTAATGGTTGGATTTCTAAATCTAGGGATTTAGGAGGACTTATTTTTATTGATTTAAGAGATAGGTACGGTGTAACACAAATTGTTTTTAATGAGAAACTTAATAAAAAAGAATTTGAAATTGCAAAAAAATTAGGCCTTGAAGATGTCATTGGAGTAAATGGACAGGTCATAAGTAGACCAAGTGAAGCTATTAATAGTAAAATGGTTACCGGTGAAATTGATGTCAATGTAAATAAATTATGTGTTTACAACGAATCTGACAATCCTCCCTTCGATATTAATGATAGGTTTTCTGCATCTGAGGAACATAGGCTAAGGTATAGGTACCTCGAATTAAGGACGAAAGAGTTACAAAGCAATATCTTAATTAGAGATAAAGCTTTACTGGCTACACGAAAATACTTTTCAAAAAATAATTTTATTGAAATTGAAACTCCAATTTTAATGAAATCGACACCAGAAGGAGCAAGAGATTTTCTTGTGCCAAGTAGAATTCATTCTGGTAAATTTTATGCTCTTCCTCAATCTCCGCAAACATATAAACAATTATTAATGGTTTCTGGATTTGATAAGTATTTTCAAATAGTAAAGTGTTTTAGAGATGAAGATTTTAGATCAGATCGGCAGCCTGAATTCACTCAAATTGATATAGAAATGTCTTTTGTCGATCAGGACGATATCACAGGTATGGGAACACATTTTATACAAACTTTATGGAAAGAAATTTTAGATGTTGATTTACCTGATAAATTTACAATGTTGACTTATAAGGAAGCGATGAATACTTATGGATCAGACAAGCCAGATTTGAGATTTGACATGCAATTAATGAATTTGAAAAAATACGTCATTAACTCAGATTTTGATACGTTTAAGAATATTATCAATTCTGATGGATTAGTAAAAGCTGTAAAAGTTAATAATGCTGATGGCTATAGTAGAAAAACTATAGATGAGCTAACTAAATGGTTGAAAGATCAATACAGTGTTAAAGGATTAGCATTTTTTAAATGTATTGATGGAGAAAAACTTGAAGGTGGAATCAGCAAATTTTTTAATGAGAATATTCAATCTAGGATGATAAACGATTTAGATATTAAAAGTGGAGATATAGTTTTTGTGATCGGTGATAAACCAAAAATTGTTTTATCAGCTTTAGGTGCCTTGAGATTAAAAATTGCGCATAGAGAAAATTTAGTTGATGAAAATAAATGGTCTCCATTATGGGTTGTAGATTTCCCTTTATTTGATTGGAACGAAGATCATAAGAGGTGGGACTCTTTGCATCACCCCTTTACTTCGCCTAATTTTGACGATATAAAAAAATTAGATGATAATCCTGGTGATGTAAGGTCGCTTGGATATGATATAGTAATGAATGGTTATGAAATTGGTGGTGGATCAATTCGTATACACAACAAAGATTTACAATCTAAAATTTTTAATCTTTTAAATATTAATGATAAAGAAGCTAATGAGAAATTTGGTTTTTTAATGAATGCTTTTAAATATGGTGCCCCTCCACATGGAGGAATGGCATTTGGTTTTGATAGATTAATAATGCTCTTAATTGGTTCAAAACAAATCAGAGATGTTATAGCATTCCCAAAAACAACCTCAGCTATGTCTCTAATGGATGATTCCCCTTCAAAAGTAGACAAAAAACAATTAAGCGAATTAAGTCTATTATTAAAAGAAAAAAATGAAAAAAACGTTTAAATTAAAAGATATTGACCCAGTTGTATTTTCAGGTGCTGGAGATGAAAATATTAAATTAATTGAAAACTTTTTTAATTCAAAAATAGTTTTAAGAGGTAACAACCTGATTGTTGATGGACTAAAAAAAGAAATTAGTGAAATTGAGCTTTTAATTGAAAATATAATGTATACAATTAACAATAAAGGATTTATAGGAACTAGTGATATCAACGTATTAATTAATTCCTCATCTGCTCAAAATATATCAACAAATAGTGATAGTAAATTAGATAATGTAATTTTATATACATATAAAGGCGCTGTTGTAGCAGAGACAAAAGGTCAAAAAAAATACTATAAAGCTGTCTGTAATAATGATATTGTTTTTGCAATTGGTCCAGCTGGTACCGGGAAGACGTATCAAGCCGTAGCTTGTGCTGTTTCTGCTCTAAAGAATAATGAAGTTGAAAAGATTGTTATAACTAGACCTGTCGTAGAAGCCGGTGAAAGATTAGGGTTTTTACCTGGCGATTTAAAAGATAAAGTCGATCCTTATTTAGTTCCTATTTATGATTCTCTACATAAAATGATTGAATCTCAAAAATTAAAAGAGTATTTAAATAAAAATATTATTGAGATAGCTCCTTTGGCTTACATGAGAGGAAGAACTTTACATAATGCTTTTATTATCTTGGATGAGGCGCAAAATTCAACAAAAATGCAAATGAAAATGTTTTTAACAAGACTAGGGGTTACATCGAAAGCTATTATAACGGGTGATCTTACACAAACTGACTTAGGGCTAAATGAGACTTCAGGATTAACTGATGCAGCAAATATATTAAATAGAGTAAAGGGTATTTCATTTGTTACTTTAGATGAGAGTGATATAGTAAGACATAAGTTAGTTAAGGATATTATTAAAGCATATAAAAAAGGTGATAAATAAATGAGCTACTCTTATATCTGTTCCTATTCAAGGACTCCAATCGGAGCGTTTCTTGGTAGTTTAAGCAAAATACCTGCTACTAAGCTCGGGTCATATGTAATTAAATCAGTGATTGATAAATCTAAATTAGATAAAAATCTTATTGATGAAGTTATCATGGGAAATGTTTTATCTGCCAATCTTGGGCAAGCACCTGCACGTCAGGCATGTAAAGGTGCACAACTATCAAATAGTGTAGAATGCTTAACTATAAATAAAGTGTGTGGTTCTGGATTAAAAGCTGTGATGCTTGCGGACCAATCATTAAAATTAAATCATTCTGATTTAATTGTTGCTGGTGGTATGGAGAGTATGAGTTTAGCGCCTTTCTATTTAAATAAATCAAGGACAGGTTTGATGTTTGGTCATAATAAAGTAATTGATTCAATATTAAAAGATGGATTATGGGACCCCTATAATGATTGTGCAATGGGTAATTGTGGAGAGGTCTTATGTAAAGAAAATAGTTATACAATAGATATGCAGAATGAGTATGCTATAGAATCTTATAAAAAATCAAATAATGCAATAAAGTCAGGAGCATTCAAGGATGAGATTATTGGAGTTGAAATTAATAACAAAAAAAATAATATTTTATTTGAGGATGACGAAGAACCATTAAAATTTAACGAGGATAAATTAAATAAATTAAAACCCGCATTTGATAAAGATGGAACAATTACTGCTGGCAATGCTAGCAGCCTAAGTGATGGTGCGGCAGCTGTTTTGGTATGTTCTGAAAAGTTCAAAGTTAAAAATGGAGTAAAACCTATTGCAAAAATCTTAGGCCATGTTTCTTATGCAACAGATCCGCTATATTTTACTAAAGCTCCAATATATGCTATTAAAAAATTACTTAAAGAAATAAATTTAGATATTAATCAAGTAGATTTATTTGAAATTAACGAAGCTTTTTCTTGCGTAGCAATGGCTGCAATAGATGAGTTGAGACTAGACCCTGCTAAAGTCAATATTAATGGCGGTGCTGTTTCCATGGGACATCCTATTGGTGCGTCTGGATCAAGGATATTAGTTACTTTATTAAATGCATTAAAAATAAAAAAATTAAAATATGGCATTGCTACATTATGCATTGGTGGAGGCGAAGCTTCTGCAATGTTAATTGAGATGTGTGATTAAATGAAGCATATCAGTATTGGTATAATTGGCGCAGGAACTATGGGTAATGGAATCGCTCATGTTTTTTCATTATTTGATTTTGATGTTCTAGTAGTTGATATTGATAAATCTATATTAGATAAGGCTAAATCTACAATTGCACAAAACATGAATCGTCAACTAAAAAAAGGTACTATTAATAGTAAAAAGATGAATGACTCTTTGGATAGAATTCTATTTTCAAAAAACATAAATGATTTAAAAGAATGTGATTTAGTAATTGAGGCTATAAAAGAAGATATTGATGTAAAGTCTAGAGTTTTCACTGCTTTAGATTCAATCTGTAAAAAATCAACTATATTAGCATCAAATACTTCTTCAATATCAATTAATAAATTAGCAGAAGCTACCAATAGACCAGACAAAATTATTGGTATGCATTTCATGAATCCTGTACCAATTATGAAATTAATAGAAATCATTGTTGGAAATAAAACATCTAAAGATTGCTTAGATTTTATAATGGATTTATCTAAAATTATTGATAAAATACCAGTAAAGTGCAATGATGCGCCAGGATTTGTATCTAATAGAATTTTAATGCCTATGATTAATGAAGCTGCTTTATGTTTAGAGGAAGGTATTGCAACAGTAGAGTCAATAGATGAAATTATGGTATTAGGAATGGGCCATCCAATGGGACCTTTAAAATTAGCGGATTTAATTGGTATAGATGTTTGTATTTATATTTTAAATATATTGTATAATGATTTTAATAATAATAAATATAAGCCAGCAGAAGTTTTGTTAAGTATGAAAAAAAATAACAAGTTAGGTAAAAAAACAGGGGAAGGTTTTTATAAGTATGAATTTTGATTTAACACAAGAGCATAAACTAATAAAGCAAACAGCAAGAGATTTTGCCCAAAACGAGTTGCTTCCAAAAGTATTAGAAAGAGATGAAAATAAAATTTGGCCAGCTGATGCTATAAAAAAAATGGGTGAGCTAGGTTTTATGGGCATGATGGCCTCGCCTGATTATAATGGAGGAGGAATGGATGCTATTTCTTATGTAATTGCAATGGAAGAGATAGCAAAAGTTGATGCAGCCGCATCTGTTGTGATGTCTGTAAATAATTCATTAGTTTGTTCCTTATTAGAGAAGTATGGGAATTCTTTCCAAAAAGAAAAATATTTATCTAAATTGGCTAAAGGTAAGTTGCTTGGAGCGTTTTCATTATCAGAACCACAGTCAGGATCTGATGCTTCAAATATGTTAACATTTGCAAGAAAAACAGAAAATGGATACCTTTTAAGTGGAACAAAAAACTGGGTGACTAATGGTAAAAATTCTGATGTAGTTTTAGTTGCTGCACTAACTGAAAAGGATGTTGGTCATAAAGGAATTTCGTGTTTTATTGTAGAGAAAGGTTTTAATGGTTTTAGCGTAGGGAAACCAGAGAAAAAACTTGGTATTAAATCATCGGATACAACTGAATTATATTTTGATAATGTAGAGATACCAAAAGAAAATTTAATTGGTAATGAAGGCGATGGATTTAAAATTTGCTTAGGTACTTTAGATGGTGGACGCATCGGTATAGCTGCACAAGCTTTAGGGATTGCTCAAGCGAGTTTAGAGGCAGCAATTAATTATTCTAAGGAAAGAAAACAATTTAATAAGCCAATTTCTTCTTTTCAAGCTATACAATTTAAGTTAACAGATATGTCGATTGCAATTGAATCTGCTAGGTTATTGACAATTAAAGCTGCCTGGTTAAAAGATAATGGATTGAATTATGGTGTTGAGGCAGCAATGGCTAAATTACATGCTTCTGAAGTTGCAATGAAAGCTTCAACTGAATGCGTCCAGATTCATGGTGGGTATGGTTACATCAGAGATTATGGCGTTGAAAGATTAATGAGAGATGCTAAAATAACTCAAATATATGAAGGCACTTCTGAAGTCCAAAGAGTGGTTATAGCAAGATCTTTGCTAAAATAAATTTATGGATAAAAAACAAAAAAGGGCAGCGCGCTGTTTAAGTGTACAATTATTATATAGCTTTGAATTAATACCTACCTCTTCAATTAATAAATTAGTAGAAAATTTTTTCAAGAGGAAAGACAATGATTTAGATGAAATTACGTATAAGAAAAAAGAGATTGATTATGCAAAAAAACTGGTTAAGCATGCAGTTAATAATTCAGAATCTATAGATCGGTTAATAGAAAAAAAGCTGAGTAACTGGGATATTTCTAGATTGGCTATTATAGATAAAATCATATTAAGAATGAGCATTGCTGAAATGTTTTTTATCGATGATGTTCCTAAGAAAGTTTCTATGGCAGAAGGCATAGAAATTTCTAAAGAATTTAGCACAAAAGATAGCAGTAGTTTTATTAATGGAATATTAGATGCAATTTATAACAGTAAAAACATAACTTTAGAAAGTTTTAAAACGGAAAAAAAAGTCAAAGTATTAGAACAGGATAAAAAGTAACAAATGTCTATAATCTCAAAAGTATTAACCACAGTTTTTGGTAGAAAATCTGATAAAGATTTAAAAAAAATATTACCGACCGTTGAAAAAATTAATGTAGAGTATGAATCATTAAATAAATTAAGCGAAAACGATTTAAAATTAAAATTTCAAAAAATTAAGGATGACTTACAGCAATTAATATTAAAAAATAAAAATAAATACTTAGAAGAAAATAAAGATCTAAATACTGTTGATGACCTACTTTATAAGGATGAAACTCAGTATCTTGACGACCATATGGTAGAGGTATTTGCAATAGTAAAAGATGCCTCAAGAAGGCTGTGTGGCAGTTCTTATCAAGTTATGGGACAAAAGATGAATTGGGATATGGTTCATTATGATGTTCAGTTAATTGGTGGAATTGTTTTGCATCAAGGTAATATAGCTGAAATGAAAACTGGTGAAGGTAAGACATTAGTTTCAACGTTAGCGATTGCATTAAACGCTATAACTGGTCGAGGATTGCATGTAGTTACTGTAAATGATTATTTAGCACAAAGAGATAGTGAATGGATGGGCTTTTTGTTTAAATATTTAGGCTTATCTGTAGGATGTATTCTTGATAGAATGTCTCCTCTTGAAAGAAAAGAGATGTATGCAAAAGACATTACTTATGGTACCAACAGTCAGTTTGGGTTTGATTATTTAAGAGATAATATGGCTGTTTCATCGGAGTCTCAGGTTCAAAGAAATCATGTTTATGCAATTGTTGATGAAGTTGACTCCGTTTTAATTGATGAGGCAAGGACTCCCTTAATAATATCAGGCGTGGTAAACTCTCAGCAAAATGAGCAGTATACTGTTTGGAAACCTTCTGTTGAATCATTAATAAAGAAACAAAATCAAAATATAAATGAAATTTTATCGGATATAGAAAATCTTATTGAGTCAGATAAAAATGCAGCTGGTAGAAAATTATTATTAGCAAGCAGAGGTGCACCTAAAAACAATAAGTTGAAAAAAACCTTCCAAATTCAAGGAACAAAACAGCTTTGCATGAAAGTAGAAAGTGAATTAATAAGAGATAAAAAATTGAATGAACTTGATGAAGAGTTATATTTTTCTATTGATGAAAAATCAAACATTGTTGATTTATCTGAAAAAGGAAGAGAATTTTTATCTCCAGATGATCCTGAGAGCTTTGTTATCCCTGATATTGGAGAAGAATTTCATAAAATAGAAAAAAAACTTTCAAAAGATAAAGATATTGCAGTAGAAAAAGAAAAGCTTCAGGCTCTACACTCTGAAAGAAGTGAAAAAATTCACACTATTAATCAATTATTAAAAGCATTTTCTCTTTTTGAACTAGACAATGAATACATTGTTCAAGATGGCAAAGTTTTAATTGTTGATCAGCATACAGGAAGAGTAATGCATGGACGTCAATTTTCAGATGGGATGCATCAAGCGATTGAAGCAAAAGAAAAAGTTGCAATTCAAAGAGAGACACAAACCGTTGCTACAATAACCATACAAAATTATTTTAGAATGTATGAAAAACTATCTGGAATGACAGGAACAGCAAAAACTGAAGCACCAGAATTTATGCAAATATACAAACTAGATGTAGTTGAGATACCAACCAATAAACCAATCTCAAGAACAGACCATGAAGATTTGATTTATAAAACAAATAATGAAAAATATTCATCTGTTATTAGCCGAATTAAAGAGTTGTATGATAAAGGTCAGCCTGTTCTAGTTGGTACAACATCTGTTGAAGAATCTGAATTGCTTTCAAAGCTGATAAAGAAAACCGGATTACCTCATAATGTATTAAATGCAAAACAACATCAAAGTGAAGCAGACATTATTACAAGGGCCGGATTGAATAATGCAATTACGATTTCAACAAATATGGCAGGTCGTGGTACAGATATAAAATTAGGAGATGGTGTAAAAGAAGCAGGGGGTCTATTTATTTTAGGTACCGGAAGGCATGAATCTAGAAGAATTGATTTGCAGTTAAGAGGCAGGGCTGGAAGGCAGGGAGATGCGGGAGAATCAGTATTTTATTTGAGCTTAGAAGATAATTTGATGAGATTATTTGGTTCTGATAGAATAGCTAAAGTTATGGATAGAATGGGAATCAAAGAAGGTGAAGTTATAACTCATTCAATGGTCACAAAATCTATAGAAAGAGCACAAAAAAAAGTTGAAGCAATGAATTATTCTGGAAGAAAAAATATTATTGAATATGATGATGTTATGAACTACCAAAGAGAGATTGTATACAACAGGAGAAATTACTCTCTGCATAAAGAAGATATTTCAGAAGAACTTAACGTTATAATCAATGAATATGTAGATGATGTGATAAATATATTTTGCCAAGGAAGTTATAATGATTGGGATTTTGAATTATTAAATTCAGAATTATTGAATACATTTGGTATCGAATTTAATTTTGATCAAGCCCATACAGATACTAATGATATTAATCAGATTATAAAGGAGCAAGTTAAGCTAACTAAAGAGTTTAAAAACGAAAATTTTAATGAAGAATTATTTAATAACTTCCAGAAATTTATTATTTTAAGAACAATAGATGAAAAATGGCAGGATCATTTATATGCAATGGATCAGTTAAGAGAAGGTATTGGCCTAAGGGCTTATGGTCAAAAGAATCCATTAATTGAATATAAGCAAGAAGGTTTTAAAATGTTCGAGCAAATGATGGAAGAAACAAATCAAGAAACCTTAAAAAGAATTTTCAGAACGGACCTTACATCAGTAAAAAGTAGCTCTATGGCATTAAATGAGAGAGCTAAAAATTTAAAAATGAAAAATGATCAGTCGAGTCAAGCAAATTCTAATGCTCAAAAAATTAATCCCGCGAATATTCCAAATCAAACCAGTGGAATGATGCCTCCAACTCAAAATTTTCAATCAAAGGTTTTAAATAAAAGGACTCCAATCAAAGTAGATAAAAAAGTTGGAAGAAATGAACCCTGCCCTTGTGGAAGCGGAAAGAAATACAAAAAATGTCATGGGTAAAAAATTCCTTCTATTTATAATCTAAACATTGTATATTTTCAAGCTTTAGTAAAGTGCGGATTGTAACAAATTGACACAAACTATATAAATTAATGTATGAAATAAATTTTGTAAGTTTATTTTAGTAAAATTTTTTAGGAAGAGATTAATGAAAGGAAACACTATGTTTAATGCTACTTATAAAAAAATATTAATCAATATTTTTTCAACTCTATTTTTATTTAACTTTTTATTGGCTGATCCAAGTGAAATGCCAGTAAATACTATATCCCTTAATGATGGTGATGTGTGGTTCAATGTTGACACTGATATTGCTGGATTCCAATTTGCAGTAGATGGCACAACTGCGGCTGGTGCTGGTGGTGGTGAGGCTGCAGCTAACGGCTTTGTAGTATCTGCAGGAGGTTCTACTGTTTTGGGATTTTCTTTTAGTGGAGCTACTATTCCTGCAGGATATGGAACATTGACTAGTTTAACTTTAAATGGAGAAGCTACAGGTCTTATTGATATTGTCTTTTCTGATAGTTCAGGAAGTGCATTTGATGTAACTTACTTTTCAGGTGAGGATGAATGTGCTAGTGGCATTTACGATTGCGCTGGAATCTGTGATGGCTTGGCTGTTGAAGATTGTGCCGGTGTATGTGGCGGTTCTGCCGTTTTAGATGAATGTGATGTTTGTGATGGAGATGGTTCATCTTGTCCTGAAGCAGACCATACTATTAGTTCTGGTTCTTTTTATTATACTCCTAGTACATTAACAATTGAAGCAGGCGAAACTGTTGAATGGGTAAACGATGGCGGTTTGCATGATGTTGTAGTTAATGCTGGACCTGAATTATTTTCTCTTCCTTCTTGCTCTGGTCCTTGTACAATAGGGAGCATTACTTTTACTGAGCCTGGATTATATGAATATATTTGCAGTATAGGTAATCATGCTGCTCAAGGTATGGTAGGAACAATTATAGTTAACGGTGCTGGAACAGATGATGGTGGTGCTGAAATAACAGATGGTTGTGATTTACCGGAAAATTCAATACATTTAATGTCAAATGGAGATGTATTATATAATGTTCCAACAGATATAGCAGGTTATCAATTTAATATTGAAGGGACAACAGCAACTGGTGCATCTGGTGGTGAATCTCAATCTGCAGGATTTACCGTATCTGCGGGTGGTTCTACAGTTTTAGCTTTTTCTTTTACAGGGGCAACAGTTTCAAATGATTGTGGTCTACTAACAACTTTAGCGTTAAGTGGTGAAGCTACAGGGCTATCTAGTTTAGTATTTTCTGATGCAGCAGCATCAACAATACCTGTAGAATATTTTGATGGTGGTGATACTGGTGGTGATACTGGTGGTGATGCAGAAATGGCTATGGTTCAGATTATACATAATTCAGCTTCTCCTACCGTAGATGTTTATGTGGATGGTGCTTTAGCAATTGAAGATTTTACCTATAGATCTGCTACTGGTATTCTTGAATTGCCAACATCGTTTACTGTTGGAATTGCCCCAGCAAATGATGATGTTATTGCTAATTTTGATTTTAATTTAGAAGATGGAGGTTCATATGTAGTTGTAGCAACTGGTTTACTTGGAAATGATGATACTCCATTTGATTTGGCTCCTGCAGGCACAACTTTTGGTGCATCTAATAGTAGCAGTGTTGGTCTAGAAGTATACCATGGCTCAACAGATGCTCCTGCTGTAGATGTTTTAGCAGATGGTAATGTTTTAGTTGGTGATTTACCATACTCGGAATTCTCAGGTTTTGTTGAAGTCCCTGCTGCAGATTATGTAATAGGAATTGCTCCTACAGGTGGAGATGCTATTGCAGAGTTTACCGCTCCATTATCTGGATTAGGTGGTGGTAGCGCTGTTGTTTTTGCTTCTGGATTTTTATCAGGTGACGATCCAGCATTCGGATTATTTGCAGCGTTAACTGATGGTAGCGTTTTAGAGTTACCAGTTTATGAAGTAGAATGGGATGAAGAATGTCTTCTTGATTGTGAAGGTATTGATGCAGCATGGATTGAGAATGATATAGAAGATTTTGAAGATATATATGTTTTTTGTAATTGGGTAATGACAGTACCATTTTCTGATGTAGAGGGTTCATGTCTTGATGATTGTAGTGCTGATATATTAAATGATGGCGCAGAACTTCAAGCAACATGTGACGATTGTTTATCTGCCCAGAATTGTGAGGATGTTGAATGGGATTCTGCTCCAAGTGTTGATAGTGGGTGCGATCTTCCAAATAATAATTTATATTTAACAAGTGATGGAGAAGTTTTTTACAGTTCCGATACAGATGTAGCTGGTTTTCAGTTTGACGTAGATGGGGCTACCGTTAACAGTGCTGCAGGTGGTTCTGCTGCAGAGGCTGGTTTCTCTGTTTCAGCAGGTGGTTCAACTGTCTTAGGATTTTCATTTACAGGTGCTGTTGTCCCAGCTGGATGTGGAACATTAACAACTTTAGATTTATCTGGAGATGCAGAAGGTTTAAGTGGTCTTGTTTTCTCTGACACTAGTGGTGGTGCTATTGACTTTGAATATTATGTAATTGCACTTGGCTGTACAGATGAGAGTGCATGTAATTTTGATCCTTCAGCTGATTATGATGATGGTTCTTGTGAGT